>OFGC01000314.1_pt1 | contig 54729 bp, 46 predicted proteins | sample 1521691 | NCBI WGS metagenome assembly OFGC01 (sample SAMEA3504121, study PRJEB24116) | mouse gut metagenome | biome: mouse gut; feature: mouse-associated habitat; material: faeces | place: Denmark | collected 2011
CGGAACTGCTCCGGTGCGGCGGTATTTCGAAAAAAGAAGCAGACGTGCTCTTCATCGTCACCAATAATATCTCGCCTGTCTTTATCAGCAGTTATATTCTCTGCCAGCAGCTGAATATGCCTTCCCTGACGCTTATAAGTTATGCGGTGCTCTATCTGCCGCCGCTTGCCGCCGGAAGAATTCTGCTGCGAAAAAATACTGCTGCGGATTGTCTGCAGAAAAAACCGGCATCCAGGTTTCAAATGAATTTTAAAATCATGGATGCCGGCATTATGAACGGTTTTGAGACACTCACCAGACTCGGCGGTTATATTATGCTGTTTTCCATGATCGCCTCCATGGTGAAAAAACTGCCGCTTCCCGCCGTGTGCTCCCTTGTGGTCACCGGAATGACGGAGATCACAAACGGGATCAGCCTTCTGAAAGATGCACCGCTTTCCCCCGGGCTGTGCTATGTACTTGCAATGACTTTCACCGCTTTCGGCGGCCTCTCCGGGATTGCGCAGACGAGTTCCATGGTCAGGGATACCGGTCTTTCCCTGAAAAAATACAGTCTGCTCAAATGTCTGCTGACAGCCGTCTCCGCCCTGCTCGCTCTGGGCGCGGCGTTTCTGGCAGGACTGTGATACTCAGAGCATATCCGACGTGATCTCCACTTTGGGCAGTTCGTCATCCAGATCATCTGCACCACGGCCGGCCGGCTCGTCCGCATTGGTATTGAGCTCCGCACGGTTGGTGGTAACGACATCGAGAAAACCCTGTAAGGTACTCAGGTACGATTCATGGCGCGCCTTCGCGGAATCGATGGAGTGAGATATCGCACTCTCAAGGTTCCGCAGAATATCGTCCGTATACTGCATCGCGCCCAGGCGGATGCTGTTCGCATCGTTCGTGGCCTTATCCAGAATCTCCTGCGCCTGCCTTGTGGCAATCATGACGACTTCATTGGCCTGTGCATAGGCCTGCTGCATAATCTGGTGCTCGCTGACAAGCTCATCCGTTTTCACCTGGGCCTGCGCGATAATGGAGTCCGCTTTCGCCTGGGCGTCGGCAAGAATCGCCTCCTTGTTGCTGATGATTTTCTGGTAACGCTTGATCTCGTCTGGCGTTTTCATGCGCAGATCCCGAATCAGCTCATCGATCTCTTCTTTATTGACGATAATCTCCGAGTTGGACATGAACTTCGGCTTGCAGCTTTCGATGTATTCTTCCAGGTCATCTATGAGTTGTTCAATTCTGCTGCTCATGGGCTTCACTCCTTATTTTTGTTCTGCCTGATCCGATACTTTTCAAATATCAGTTCCGCCACAAAATCAGGGACACATTGGCTGATGTCGCCCCCGAAACTGGCTATTTCCTTTACGCTGGAAGAACTCAGGTACGCATATTCCAGACTGGTGGTCAGGAACATGGTATCCAGCTTTTCTCTGGAAAGCTTGCGGTTGGTCTGGGCAATCTGCAGCTCATACTCAAAGTCGGTAATGGCACGCAGCCCTCTCACTGCAATATGCAGATCATTTTCCGCCGCATAGTCGATCAGCAGACCGCTGAAGCTGTCCACCTGTACATTGGGAATCTCTTTGGTAGCCTCCTGTAATATCTTAACACGTTCCTCCACAGAAAACAACGGGCTCTTCTCTTTGTTGTTCAAAACACTTACGATCAGCACATCAAAAATCTGAGAAGCACGCTTGATCACATCCAGATGGCCAAAGGTAACCGGGTCAAAGCTTCCGGGATATACCGCTCTTTTCATATCCATACTCCTATGCCCCGCCCGGGCTTATGAAACTTGTTCCCGACGGATAAAAACATGCTTGTTGGTTTTATAGCATTTTTCTTTAATCAGAAGAAAACCCAGCTCCTGCAGGTAAGAAAACTCCGTCCCTTTATCTGCTTCCACCACAATCAGGGTATCCTCTGTCACATACTTCATCCTTTGCAGCACCTCAAGCACATTCCTCTCCAGTCCGCTGTCGTAAGGGGGATCCATGAAGATCAGGTCCACTTCTTTTTCGTAGATATTGCTCAGGGCGCTTACAGCATCCTGCTTTATCACTATAGCACGGTTTTCCATTTTCGTAAATAATAGATTTTTTTGAATACAGGAAAGTGCCTTGGAGCCATTGTCCACAAAATAAGCCTTTCGGGCACCTCTGCTCAAGGCTTCGATACCGATACCACCGCTTCCGCTGAACAGGTCTACAAAAACGGCTCCGGGTATCTCACTCTGAAGCATATTGAAAAGCGTTTCCTTGATTCTGTCTGTTGTGGGTCTCACATCAAGCCCTTCGGGAGTCTTCAGAGGAAGGCTCCGGGCTGTTCCTGCGATCACTCTCATTTCTACCTCCAACCTGCCGGCACATGTCTGTTTATATGCTGCTATGAACCTCAAACACGAATTTTCGTGCCCTTGCTGTCTCTTTTTCCGGCCTTCAGATGGTTTAGCACCACTGTTTTTTCCCTGTACTGAATAGTAGCCTCCACCGTATTCTGAATATAATAGACCTGTTCTACCAGATCCTTGGGACCCAGCTTCATTCCCCGCACACCTACGGCGCTCTTCTTTTTTTCGGGTATTTCTTCGATGGGAAATCGCAGAAAATAACCTTCCTTGGTCTGGAGAACAATATTTCTCTGTTCCAGAAGAGACACAACGCTGACCACCGTATCACCTTCATTTAACCGGGTGGCGGCCACGGTCCTTTTTGACACATCAAATTCGCCGCCGTCTACCAGCTTCATCATGGACTGAGCCGTCACAAAAATCACCTGCCGCAGATTCAGCTCGGTCTGGCTGGTGGCATATATGATGCGCTCCTTTTCGGAGGAGAAATTGCTGATATTGTCCACCGGGGTTCCCTTGTCCCGGAACTTTCCGTAGGGAATATCCTGCACCTTGATGGTATGAAGCTGACCTGTATCGGTAAACAGACAGATCTTTCCCGTGTTTTTGCAGGAGAATACAAAACGGCATTCCGTTTCGGCAGCCTCCTTGTTGCGCTCATAAACTGCCGGATCCACGGTTTTGGCATAGCCGAACCGATCCATCAAAAAGATCACATCCGTTTCCGGAATTTCCTTTTCCCGGTACACGGCCTCCACAGCGTTTTCTATGACGGTTCTTCTTTTACGTCCAAATTCCTTTTTATAGCCGTCCAGCTCATTGATGATCACCTGTGCCATGGAATCCCGCCGCTCCAGAATATCCTCGTAGCGATAGATATTTGCCATGGTTTCTTCATGGTCATTGATCAGGGCTTCCAATTCCAGCCCAATCAGCTTATACAGACGCATCTCCAGAATAGCGTTGGCCTGCTTTTCCGTAAACTGAAGCTGGGATGCCATAATTTTGGACTCTTTGGAGCGGAAACGGATGCCCTCCGTTTTTCCCTCCACCAAGCAGGCCTTGGCCATGGCCCGGTCTCTGGAACCCCGGAGAATCTCAATCACCAAATCGATCACATTGCAGGCCTTAATCAGTCCCTCCTGAATTTCCTTTTTTTCCAGCTCTCTGGCTAAAAGGTTGGTGTATTTTCTGGTGGCGATCTGGAACTGGAAATCTATGTTGGCCTTCAGAACAGCTTTAAGGCCCATGGTCTCCGGTCTTCCATTGCAGATTGCCAGCATATTAACCCCGAAGGTATCCTCCAGCCTGGTCTTTTTATAGAGCAGATTGGTAAAGTTTTCCGGGTCCGCATCTTTGCGAAGCTCAATGACAATACGGATTCCTTCCTTGGAGGATTGATTGGAGATATCCACGATGTCCTGGGTTTTTTTCGTCTCTGCCAGGGCCGCCACATCCGATAAAAACTTTGCAATATTGGCTCCAATCATGGTATAGGGAATTTCCGTAATGACTACGTTGGTCTTACCGCCCTTCCCCTTTTCATATTCTACCTTTCCCCGGAGTTTGATCTTCCCGGTGCCTGTCTCGTAGATATTGAGAAGCTCGTCCTTGTTGGTGACGATTCCCCCTGTAGGAAAATCAGGCCCCTTGATCCAGCGCATCAGCTCTCTGGTTGTGATATCCTCATTCTGCATATAGGCCTTCATGGCATCGATTACCTCCCCCAGATTGTGGGGCGGCGTGCTGGTGGTCATTCCCACGGCGATGCCCTCAGAGCCGTTTACCAGAAAATTGGGGATTTTTACGGGAAGCACTGAAGGCTCTTTTTCCGTTTCGTCAAAATTGGGAACAAAGTCCACCACATCCTTATCCAGGTCTCCCAGAAAAGCTTCCTGGGTCACCTTTTGAAGCCTGGCCTCCGTATAACGCATGGCGGCGGCACCGTCTCCCTCAATATTTCCGAAATTCCCGTGGCCGTCTATAAGAGGCATGCCCTTTTTAAAGTCCTGACTCATAACCACCAGGGAATCATATATGGAGCTGTCACCATGAGGATGATATTTACCCATGGTATCGCCCACGATGCGGGCGCTTTTTCGGTAGGGCCTGTCATAGCGGATTCCCAGCTCGTGCATGTCGTAGAGAACTCTGCGCTGTACCGGTTTCAATCCGTCCCGCACATCCGGAAGGGCCCTGGCAATAATTACGCTCATGGCATAATCAATAAAGGATTTCTGCATTTCTTCCGAATATTCTGTTTTGATAATCCTGCTGTCTTCCATTTGTCCTGCTTTCCTTTTACCTTAATTCCGGCGTCTGCTGAACCGGATCCTTAAACGATCTGTCGGTTCATTTTTCGTGACGGCAGTATTCTTAAATGTCCAGCTCTGCGTCGGTGGCATGCTCGTAAATATATGCCTTCCGGGGCGGCACCTCTGTTCCCATGAGCAGCTCTGTCACCTCCGAAGCCATCCGGGCGTCCTCGATCTCTACCAGCTTCATCCGCCTTGTGTCAGGATTCAGGGTTGTCTCCCACAGCTGGTCCGCATCCATCTCACCCAGGCCCTTATAGCGCTGAAGCGTAAAGGGGCCTTTGTGGGTTTTCCGGTATTTTTCCAGGGCCTTATCGTCGTAAAGGTACTGCTCCGCTCCCTTTGAAGGCATGGCCTTGTACAGAGGGGGCATGGCGATATAGACATGCCCCTCAAAGATCAGCTCAGGCATAAAGCGGTAAAACAGGGTCAGGAGCAATGTGGAAATATGGGAACCATCCACGTCTGCATCTGCCATAATAATAATCTTGTCATAGCGAAGCTTGGAAATGTCAAAGTCATTGCCATAGCCCTCGGAAAACCCGCAGCCAAAGGCATTAATCATGGTCTTGATCTCCGCGTTGGCAAGAACCTTGTCAATACTGGCCTTTTCCACGTTCAGGATCTTTCCCCGAATGGGAAGGATCGCCTGAAACTGCCTGTTTCTGGCGGTTTTGGCGCTGCCGCCGGCGGAATCCCCCTCCACGATGAAGATCTCGCATTTTGCAGGATCCCTGGATTCGCAGTTGGCCAGCTTTCCGTTGGAGTCAAAGGAAAACTTCTGCTTGGTCAGCATATTGGTCCGGGCCCGCTCCTCGGTCTTGCGGATCTTCGCGGCCTTTTCGGCACAGGCAATAACATTTTTTAAGGTTTCCAGATTTCTGTCAAAATACCGGACCACCTCGTCCCCGGTGACCTTGCTGACCACCTTTGCCGCGTCCTGATTGTCCAGCTTTGTCTTTGTCTGGCCTTCGAATCTGGGATCTGGGTGCTTGATGGACACTACGGCGGTCATTCCGTTGCGCACATCGGCCCCGGTAAAATTCACATCCTTTTCCTTGAGAATCCCCAGGGACCTGGCATAGGTATTGATCACATTGGTGAACATGGTTTTGAAGCCGGTAAGGTGGGTACCGCCTTCGGAGTTGTATATATTGTTGCAAAAGCCAAGCACATTCTCATGAAACTCATTGATATACTGAAAGGCTATCTCCACAGAGATTCCTTCACTCTCTCCTGAAAAGTAGATCACGTCGTGAACCGGCTCCTGAGATTTATTCATGTCCTTGATAAAGCCGGTAATTCCTTCGGGTTCGTGAAACCTGATTATCTCCGGAATTTCCCGGCGCTTATCCTGAAAGACAATGGTCAGCTGCGGGTTCAGGTACGCCGTCTCATGGAGACGGCTTTTTACATCGTCCTCCTTGAACCGGGTTTTGTCAAAAATCGTGTCATCCGGGAGAAAATTAATGGTGGTTCCGGACTCTCTGGTCTTCCCCTTCACCGGAAGCAGTCCATTTTCCAGAGGAATAACGGGATTTCCCCGCTCATATCGGTCCTCATAGATAAAACCGCCGGTCCTTACCGTGACACTGAGCCTGGCAGACAGCGCGTTTACCACGGAGGAACCCACCCCGTGAAGACCTCCGCTGGTTTTGTAGGCGCCGTTGTCAAATTTTCCGCCCGCATGAAGAGTGGTAAAAACCAGACGTTCTGCGCTGATTCCCTTTTCATGCATTCCCACGGGAATGCCACGGCCATTGTCCGACACAGTGGCGGAACCATCCGCCTCCAGAGTCACCGTAATGGTATCACAGAAGCCGGCCAGATGTTCGTCCACGGAGTTATCTACAATCTCATAAATCAGGTGGTTCAGTCCTTTGGTAGATACACTGCCGATGTACATGCCGGGACGTTTCCGCACCGCCTCCAGACCTTCCAGCACTGTGATGCTGGAGGCGTCATAGTTGTTTGTATTTGCCATTAAAAAGCACTCCTTTAAAAAAGACGAAACCCTGCCGCTTCGTCTTTTGGTATTGGTGTTTTATGCCGTAGCTGTTTTACGTTTTTTTACAGCGAAATTTTTTTAGAGCAGGCAAAGGCCAGCGCACCCGGTCCGATATGGCAGGCCACGCTGAGGGACAGAGGATCAATGTGAATATCATAACCGGGGAACTGTTCCAAAATCTCATCCCGGTATGCTTTTGCCGCCTCTTCATTATGAGTATGGGCGATGAGCAGCCAGATATGCTTATCCTCCGTAAGTCCTCCGAATCTGGTCTCAATATCATTTCGAATGGCGTTGATCATAATATTTTTGCCCTGGTTGGTGGTTCTGGCTTTTGCAAAGGCATCCAGCTTCTCGCCCTGTATCTGAAGCACCGGTTTGAGCTTCAGCATAGTGCCGATGGCCGCAGCGGCAGGTGTGATTCTGCCGCCTTTTTTCAGATAATACAGGGTGTCCAGCATAATATAGATGCTGCTGTTGAATTTGTCCGCCTCCAGAAACTCCCGGATTTCCCGTGCATTTTTTCCGCTGGCCGCCAGAAGCTTGGCATCCAGGCAGGACTGACGCTGGGTCACGGAGATCCGTTGATTATTGACCACCTGGACTCTTCCGTCATAATCCTCCGCCAGCATTATGGCGCTCTGGCAGGAACCGGAAAGTCCGCTGCTCATGGGAATATGGACTATTTCGTCATAATCCTTCAAGAGCTTGTCCCACAGATTCATAACCGACTCCGGAGAAGGCTGACTGGTACCGATATTAGCTCCCGCAGCAAGCCTTTCATAGAATTCCTCCTGCGTCAGGTCAATGTCTTCAAAATATGTTTTGTCGTTGATCATAAAAGGCATGGGCAGCACATGAATCCCCATTTCCCGGCCTGCCGCCTGCGTGATACCGCTGTTACTGTCTGTCACAATCGCTATATTTGCCATGGTTACCTCATTTCCTGGAACAATATTTATATTCTATTTTACTGTCAGATGGTACGAAAGTCAACACTATTTGATGCGGAATCGGACAGTCGTTTCCGCAAAAGCGCATGCTTCGGCTTTTCCAGAACGGGATCCTCCTCCAGCAGCTCTTCCACCGCTTCCAGTGCCTGCCCAAGCAGTCCGGCGTCTGTGTAGATATCGCCTGTCCGGAAGGAAAAGGCACCGCTCTGTCGGACTCCCATAAGCTCTCCGGGGCCTCTCAGCTTCAGATCCTGCGAGGCAATAAAGAAGCCATTGTTGGATTGGTTCAGAATCTGCAGGCGTTCCATGGTTTCTTTCTTTTCCTGGGTACTGACAAAGATACAATAGCTTTGATGGGTTCCCCGTCCCACACGTCCTCTCAGCTGATGCAGCTGAGCCAGCCCAAAACGTTCGGCATTCTCCACCATCATTACCGTGGCGTTGGGCACATTAATTCCCACCTCGATTACTGTGGTGGACACCAGCACGTCGATGGCATGGGCAGCAAACTCCTCCATGATACGGTTTTTGTCCGCGGCACGCATCTTTCCGTGCAGATAGGCGATTCGCAGCTGGGGAGGAAGGACGCTTCTCAGCTTTTCCGTATAATCCACCACGTTTTCCAATTCCTCCAGTTCGCCCTCCTCCACCTGGGGACAGATCACGTAAATTTGCCGGCCTTTTGAGGCTTCCGCCGCAATAAAACGATAGGCGCTGGGCCGGTAGGAGGTGTTTACCACACAGTTTTTTACGGGAAGCCTGTCTGCCGGAAGCTCATCTACCACGGAAATGTGCAGATCACCATAGAGTATAATAGCCAGTGTCCGGGGTATGGGGGTGGCACTCATAACACAGATATGGGGTTGTACGCCTTTGTCTGCCAGACGCTCTCTCTGACGCACGCCGAAGCGGTGTTGCTCGTCCGTTACCACCAGAGCAAGAGATCGGTATTTCACCTTATCTTGAATCAGTGCATGGGTACCGATAACCAGATTGGCCGCCCCCGAGGCAATCTGGTCGTAGGCCTCACGCTTTTCCGAGGCTTTCATGGAACCCACCAAAAGTACAGGCCGGAATACCAGATCGTATTTTTTTACATATCCCTGAACAGTCTCGTAATGCTGGGCCGCCAGTACCTCCGTGGGCGCCATCAGAGCGCCCTGATATCCGTTGGCGGCGGTCATCAGCAATGCCAGCAGGGCCAGAATTGTTTTTCCGGAGCCCACATCTCCTTGAATCAGCCGGTTCATACAATAGGGGCTGCCCAGATCTCTCCGAAGCTCATCCCACACTTTTTTCTGTGCGCCGGTCAGCGGAAACGGCAGCTGCTCCAGAAATCTGACGGTATCGGCAGTTTCCATCATCGGATAATGATTGGAAAGCTTCTCGCTGAAGGCCTTATTCTTTTTCATAAAAAACAAAAAGGAAAAGAACTCGTCGAAGGCCAGACGCCGCCTGGCCGCCTGGAAGGCGGCATCGTCCCCCGGGAAATGGACGTTTTCAAGCGCCGTCTTTTCCGGCAGAAGCTCATAGCGGGCGAGAAAAGCTTCCTCGTAGCACTCGTCTTCAAAGCCGCAGGAATCCAGTGCCTGCCGCATTGCCTTTTGAACGGCCTGATTGGTCAGGCCCTTGGTGAGAGAATAACGCGGAAGCAGATATCCGGTTTTTTTATAATAGTCCTCCGGCGTAAAATAGCGGGGCTGTTCCATCAGCCGCCGCGTGCCCCTGGTTTGAACCACTCCCCGAAAAACATAAAACCCACCCTTTTTCAGCACCTTTTTCAGAAAGGACATATTATAAAAGGTCAGTTGTATAGAGCCCGTATCATCGGACAGGTCTACATTCAGAATACTTAAATTACGAATCTTTTTTTCACTGGGAATTCCCGTTACCGCGGCACAGACGGCGCACAGCTCCCCCGGTACAGCGCGGCTGATCTTTACCGGCTCTTCAAAGGTCTCATAATCCCTTGGATAATGGGCCAGAAGCTCTCCCACTGTCCGGATCTCCAGCTTTTCAAACATTTTTTGTGTCTTTTCTCCTACACCCTTCAGCTGTATGATCGGAGTATCTTTGTCCAATTGCCGCACCTCCCTGAAATCAGCGGCTGCCCGCAGCAGCCGCCGAAGTGCTTTAAAGGGAGACAAATTCTTTTGTCTCCCTCCTCTTCTGCAGTACTATTTTCTCCAGTACTATTCATGACTTTGCCGCAAATAATAGCCATCCATTGCTTTTATATCCGCACTGACCCAAAGTGTTTTCGCGTCGCAGACCGTCACTCTACCGACATAATATAATAATAAATAGGCTGGCCGCCATACTGAAGCTCAATGTCACAGGCAGGATAAGTCTTCTCGATCTCTGCCCGGAAGCTTTCTGCCGCCTCTTCACTCACATCGCTGCCGTAGTAAATGCTGATAAGCTCGGAATCCTCTGACACCATTCCGGCAATGGTGTCCTTAGCCACCTGGTCAAGAGAAGCATTTACAGAAAGAAGACCGCTGTCACCGATTCCCATATAATCATTCTTACGGATCTCCTTGTTGTCTATGACAGTATCTCTGACGGCATAAGTCACCTCGCCTGTGCGCACACTGGCAATTTCATGAATCATGTTTGATTCGTTTTCATCCGCCGACATTTCCGGCACAAAATTGATCAATGCCGTAATCCCCTGAGGAATGGTTTTCGTGGGGATTACCAGAAGATCCTTTTCTGTGGTCAGCTCCACAGCCTGGTTTGCCGCCAGAATAATATTTTTATTGTTGGGTAACACAAAAACGGTTTTGGCATTTACCTGATCCACAGCCTCCAGAATATCAGCCGTGCTGGGATTCATGGTCTGTCCGCCTTCTATGATCACATCCGCGCCCAGACTGGTAAAAATTTCCCGGATCCCGTCGCCGGTGGAAACAGCTATAAATCCAAATTCCTTGGGAGGCTCCAGGGAAGCCTTTGCAGCGGAGGAAGTCTGAGCGGCAGACACATCTGTGCCTTCCTTTTCTGACATTTTGAAAAGCTTTTCCTGATGCTCCAGACGCATGTTGTCAATTTTAAGGTTGGATAACGCACCATACTTCAACGCCTTCTGGATCGCCAGCCCAGGGTCATTGGTATGTACGTGCACCTTGACCACATCATCGTCCGCAACACATACAATAGAATCTCCAATAGACTCCAGATAGGCCTTGAAATCCATCTCAGCCTTTATATTGAAGGTCTTGCCCAGCATGATAATAAATTCCGTACAGTATCCGAATTTGATGTCCGCCTCCTCCTGGGCTTCTCTGGAGGCTGTGCCGCGGCTTTCCGATCCTGCTTCAGGAGGCGTAAAGGTAAGATCCAGCTCCTTGCCGCAGTATATATCAAAGGCTCCGGAAAGCACCTCCACCAAGCCCTGTCCGCCGGAATCCACCACCCCGGCCTGCTTTAATACCGGAAGCATTTCCGGGGTCTGGCTCAGTACATACCTGGCATGCTCGATAACCTTGCCCAGAAAGACCTCCATATTTTCCTCTCCGTCTTCCACCAGTTCCTTGGCCTTGTCGGCGGCACCTCTGGCAACGGTGAGGATGGTTCCCTCCTTGGGCTTCATTACTGCTTTATAGGCTGTCTCCACGGCCTTGTCAAAGGCTTCTGCCAGCACGGAAATTGTCAGAGTCTGTTCCGTTTTTACCCTTTTTGTAAATCCCCGGAACAACTGGGAAAGAATTACGCCGGAATTACCTCTGGCACCCCGAAGAGATCCGCTGGAGATTGCCTTGCAGACCGCTTCCATATCCGTTGTTTCTCCCAAGGCGGAGACCTCTCTGGCTGCAGACATAATCGTCATTGTCATATTAGTGCCCGTATCACCGTCCGGAACCGGAAACACGTTCAGCTCATTGATCCATTCCTTTTTATTTTCCAGATTTTTTGCACCGGCCAAAAACATTTTGGAAAGCATCTTCACGTCGATTTGTTGTAAGCTCACGATAACTTCCTCCTTAATCAATCACTCTGACACCATCTACGTAGATGTTGATCTTTTTGATTTCGATACCGGTAAACTCTTCCACCTTATATTTTACACTATCGATCAGATTGTCAGCCACGGCCAGAATACTGACGCCATAAGCAACGATCACATGAAAATCAAGGATCAGCTTATTTTTGTCGAGAGATACGCTGATCCCTCTGGTAATGCTGTCCATTTTGAGCAGTCTGACCAGTCCGTCCTTCATGCTGATGCCCGCCATACCGACAATGCCGAAGCACTCCACAGCAACGCTGCCTGCGTATTGGGCGATCACTTCATTATTAATGAATATATTTCCCATATGGGTATTCATAGAAGAACCTTTCATATTGGTTAACCTTTCCTTTCCAAAACATTTAGAAATGCATGTCTTTATGCAGACATATATACTGTATTCTAACAGCTTTCCCCAAAAAAGGGAACAATAATTGTAAAAAAATAAAAAAGTATTTTTTTTGCTTGCTTTTCCGTTGCATTTCTGGTAATATATCACTGTTGCGAGGATATCGCACCGCTCTAACATAAAATAAGAAAGCGTAAGAGTACGCAGGTGTCGAGGAGGTGTCAAGATGGCTAAATGTGATATTTGCGGCAAAGGTGTTCATTTCGGAAACAATGTGAGCCATTCCCATAGAAGAAGCAATGCAATCTGGAATTCTAATGTCAAGAGAGTAAAGTGCAAGGTGAATGGTAATTCCAAAAGGATGCATGTGTGCACCAACTGCCTGAAATCCGGCAGAGTGGAAAGAGCATAGTGATCAAGGTAAGGTTAAAAGAGCAGGCAGAACGCCTGCTCTTTTTTTACTCGTCACATTTTCTTCTAAGATACTCTCTGTTGATCATCTGAACCAGCTCTTCATCTCCAAACAAATTGTCGGGGTGGAATATTTTTACCAGATCCCGATATCTCTTTCGAAGCGCCAGCTGATTGCCCGCACTGTGAAACAGACGTTTTACGGCCTCTTCTGCCGCCGGTCCCGGAAGTCTGCTGTCTGAGCTTGTCCACTCCCTGGACAGCCTGTGCCGCTTCTGCTCCAATTCCTTTCTGTCCGCCTCCAGCTGGCGGAATCCGTCCTTTAGAATTGCAAGCTTTTTTTCAAAGAAAAGATTTTCTTCCCTGAGACGTTTCTGTTCCCGCAGATTATGCCGATTCTGCTCGTCCAATTCCTTCCGGCGGCGGGTACACTCATTCTCAAAGTCTTTTCTGGAAAGCTCCAGTTCCCTTTGCGAAAGCTCCAGCTCCTTCCGGGCGTTTTCCAGACGGATATTTTCCTGAAAGAGCCACAGTTTCGCTTCCCGAAGATCACTGTCCTTTTCTGTTCTGCATATTTCTTCCCAATCGATCATTCCCAATAACCTTTCAATCGCCGCAAAAGCAATTGTAGCCTAAGAATAATAACAGAGCGATAATGACCAGTCCAATCAGACGATTGTGGGTGATCAGCATGAGCAGCATACCAATGGCGATAAATATGGCGGCGAATCCAATGATTTTTTTCACGTAAAACAGTTATCCCTTATGCTCAGGCTATCTCTCTATTATCATATGCAGTTGTGTGCCGTCTCAATCCTCCGGATTTACTTCTTCCTCCGGAAAAGCGATATCAACCACTTCCGCGTCAGACATTTCATTCTCCTCTCCGCCCTTTTCCTTGGGGCGGGTAAATTTTTCCACAATATCGGGAACCATATCCAGAATCTTGGTAACGGCATCCTGATTTTTAATGTTTACCAGCTTAGTCTGCCCGTCCTTGATCACCAGGACTGCACTGGGAGTCATTTTTCCGCCCAGTCCGCCGGCCCCGGAGGCTCTCTGTCCATTGTCGGTTCTGCTTCCCGCTCCTGCTCCCACGCCGAAGCTCACATCCACCAAGGGAAGGATTATAGTATCTCCTACCTGGGTGGCTTCTCCTACCACCGTCTTTGTGGAAAGGACAGTGTCCATTCCTTTGAGAAGGGATTCCACCACACTCTGAAATTGATTTTCCTTATCTGCCATCTTTTTTTCCTCCGGCTTTCCATTTTTTAATAAACTCCCGCAACCGTCTGTCTAAAAACAGTCTGGCTCCATTCCATAGAACAGTAAAAACAGCCGCATACCCTGCTACATCCACAGATCCCTGCAAAACAGCCTGTGTAAAATCAGGTGTCACATACACTCTTTTTCCCAGATACGGTGAAAGAATTCCATATACCCCCATAGCATATCCTGTAGTATCGGGAGCGCCGGTACCAAAAAGAATGTGGGCACGGATTCTCCTGGGACGGAGGCTCTTCAGAATCCGCCCCAGATGCCGTTTTCCACAGCGAAACAGATCTCTGGTGCTCTCCTCTCTGAGAAGCTCCATATAATAAGATATATTTTCCCTAATCCGTTTTATTTTATCATAAATATTGCAGATTGTGTACTTTAACTTTTGTATTTTTTCCCAGATTCGATCACAAATACCTTGAGAAGCAGTTTCTTCCGGCTGTTGTTCCGGTTCCTGCGCCTGTTCCTCCGCATGATGTTCCTGTTGTCCGGCCAATTCCTCCGCAGACTGCGTCTGCTCCGGATACTTCTCCTTTGCCAGCTGTTCCTGAGGCTGTTTCTTTGCTGCTTTTCGCTTCTCAGCCTCTTTCGTCTGCGGCTCCCCGGACGAAATTTCATTTGACTGATGTTCTTTGGCCTGCTTTTTCCTGCTGGAGTCAAACACTGTAAACCACAAAAGCTTTGCGGTCACATTACCCGGATCCGGCATTTGATACCGAAGCCTAAATATCCCGAACAGCCAGGTAATCCGGATCCGAAGCCAGGTTTCCGACGGACTTTTTGTCCCGGTAAGACGGTAGGACACAGGGAAAAATAGGATCAGCAGCAACAGGGCAAGAAATATTCCCATAAGGGAAAGGAGTATGATGCCCAACACGGACAATATCTGAAATATAGCGTCTAGCATAACAAATACTCCTTCAGTGCGCAGTCCCCCCGGGCCTTCAGACACTCCTTTACCAGCTCTTCCACCACCTCCAGGGCTTCGTCATACCCTGCGGCAATACCTGCCACATAGGGAGGAAATTTTTTATAGTACCGCTGAGCCAGCTGGCGTGTCTGAATAATCTCCAGCTGGTCGGAAGGATTCCTGGAAACTGTGATCAGAAACAGGCCGCAGGAAGCAGGATCGTGCCTCAGCTTTTTCTTTAGAATATCCTGTTTTTCCCATTTCATGCTTCGTCCCATGTACAATTTGTAGTGAAACTTCAGTCTGATCGACATATTTGCGGATTCCTTTTGATCAATGGGAAAGAGGAGCGTTTTTTTCGCAATACTCAGATATACTTCCGGCTTCCCCACTGATTATTTTTTTTCATTTCAAGGTATTCATTGTAGGCTTTTTCCAATATCTGCTTTTCATTGGAAAATTTTAACAAGTGATAAGCTTCATGGTATTTGTAATAACCTGAATCAACAAAATACTCTTCTCTTTGTGGCTTGCTGTAATAGCTGTCCGCCATCATGAGATACCAGTGCACTTCCTTTTCCACCGTATCCTCGGGGATGGTAAAGGAATACTCGCTCTTTCCGATATACTTCATAATGGCCGCTTTCGCTCCCGATTCCTCCAGCACCTCGCGAAGCGCAGTATCCCGAAACTCTTCACCGGCCTCCACGGTACCTTTGGGCAAAACCCATCCCTCGTACTTATTTTTGTAATTCTTGTACAGAAGAAGAATTTTTCCACGAAAAATTACCACACCACCACAGCTTGTTGCTTCTATCATTGCAATTCCTCCTGATTGGTGTGTCCATATTGACTAAAATCAGTATAGTCTAATCTCCCCGGAAGCGCAACAACTATTTTTCGGCTTCCTGCGAAACAAAATGCCGGGGCAAAGTAAAATCCCCATAAGTTTGCAGCTTACGGGGATAATGCCTGTCTGGTCGAATCATTGAAGGCACATGCCTCCATCCTTCATTTGAATGACAACATCTGCCTGCTGTGCCACATCGTTGTCGTGGGTAACGATAATCATGGTACAGCCGTCATCGTGTGCAAGGTTTTTAAGGATTTTCACTATATTTTCGGTATTGGCGGAATCCAGATTGCCCGTGGGCTCATCTGCAAGAATAATTTTGCAGCCCTGGGCCAGCGAACGGGCAATAGCCACACGCTGCTGTTCGCCCCCTGAAAGATGCTTGGGAAGACGCTTATCATAATGATCAGGCAGCTCTACCCTGGCCCTGACTTCCCTTGCAAGGGCCAGAGCCTCTTTTTTCGGAAGCTTTTTCAGGCTCAATGGATACTGAATATTTTCCTGCACGGTAAGCAGCGGAAACAGATTGTAGTTTTGATAAATCACAGAAACCGCATCTCTGCGCATCCGGCTTCTGTCCCACTCTCTGGTAGACCTGCCGTCCACGATAATATCTCCCTCTACAGGCAGGTCAAGTCCGGCCATGAGAGAAAGCAGAGTGGTTTTTCCCGACCCGGATTTGCCCACAATGGCATAAACCTTTCCCGGTTCAAAATCATAGGAAACATCATCTACTGCCCGGACAGTCTGATATTTGCCCTGATAGCTGTAGGAAACCTTTTTTAATGTAATGCTCATATCATTCGTCCTCCTTGATGATGGTCAGCAGATTTTTCCGAAAAAATACCCAGAGTGTAACAGAAAGTCCTGCAAAATATACTCCTGCAAACAGACAAAGCTGATACAGAGGCCGCCACAGGAACCAGGCGCCTCCTGCAGCCGTTCCGGGAATGACACACAGCGCCTGTTCCATGACAAAGGATGTGTAAATACCCATATTTGTTGTTCCCAGCGTCCGCATCAAGGCTATTTCATGCCTGCGGGTGCGTATGATTAAAAATCCTGCAAGGGCGCCCGCTCCGGCGGACAATATAAATATTGCTGCCGCCGCAATCCGGTTTACCGCAATACCGTTCTCCAGATTCTGTTTTGCCTGCTTCAGCTGGGAATCATTGATATCCAAGGCGAAAAAGTATCCGTTGTTTTCACTCATTCCGGCGGCGTTGACATCCGGTTCGGCAAACCATTCTGCCGCCCTCTGGCGGAACAGCTGCAGATCTTCATTGTTCTTAAGCGTTGCGGACAAGGAATCTGCCAGCACAGGGCGCCCTGTGTTCCCCATAATCTCCAGAAAGGTTTCCCAGGCGCAGTAGATTGTTTTTTCATCTCCCCCCTGGTAGACGCCTGCCACTTCAAATTCACCCTCATAATCTGTTTCCCAATCGTATTCGGCCTCCAGATAAACGGAAAAATAATCTTCAGAAAGCTTTTGTTTACGAAGCTTCTTTTGCAGCTCCCCGGGAATAATACATTTTAAGCCCCTTTCGGAAAAGATGCTTTCCCCAAAGCCCTCATTCCAAAATACGGTACAGCCGTTTTCCGGCCAAAGCTTTGGATCTGCCTGAAGGGAATTAATAGCCGTCAGAATATATTCATCCCCATCCCAGCCGAAAATGATGGAAGCCTTGGTCCGAACATCCTCCACCAGATCCATAAGCTCAGCAGAGCCATACGCAAAATCCCCCGTAAACAGAGTACGGATCTCGGGAGAGATATTCAGATAATCCGACTGATCTCCCGTAAGATTTGTAATGGTACAGCGTACTCTGATCTGCCGGTAAATTTCGTTATAATACTTTTGGGCGGATATGATCCCACTGTGTAAGCTGCAAAGCGCCACGGCAATCATTCCGGAAAACAGGAAAACCGCGGCGGCGGCAAAGGGCTTCCTCCGCAGATGTGTCCACATATAATGCATAAACCAATCCCCCATTATTTTCGTCTCTTTAACCCTTTTTCCCGGGTGAGCGGAATGGCAGCCGCCAGAACTGCGGCCAGCATCACAAGTACATAAGCTGACGTAAGGACCAGGGACGTAACAGGCGTATTGGCCTCCAGCGGAATCTGTACGTTCACGGATTCCATCAATCCGGCAGTCACCCTCTCCCAAAGAAGCGCACCTATAATGCCTCCCAGAATCCCTCCGGGAATCAGGATACAGGCAGAGCCTGCAAGCATATATCGGAGCTTGTCCTTTCTGGAGGCGCCGAGAGAATTCATGGTAGAAACTGTCCGCCCCTGCTGCAGTGGAAATAATACCAAAAACAGAAGCATGATCACTCCGCCGGCAGCCAGTCCCACATAAAGTGCATTGGCCGATACGGACTCATAGGCATCCAAGGATTTAACGATTTCACTGTATCCCTGATCCAGACAGATAAACAGACCAGGATATCCGGCCTCCGCCTGGAGGTTTTCAAATTCTTCCTTCTTTCCGTTTTGAAGTATCAGGGAGTAAAATATCCCTCCCTTTCTTCCGGTCAGCATCTCACAGGTAACGGACATTTTGGGAACAAAGAGAGTATTGGGAGTGAAGCCATAAGGATCCTGTCCATTCTGCCATGCGTCACTCTGCCGGTACAGGCCAACAATGGTATACTTTTCCGTCTCCGTCAGAAACCCCTTGGACCGGGAATAAACGGCGGCGCTGGGAAACGCAGTACTGCTCATTATTTCATTCTGCTGTACTTTAATATTGGGGTCATAGGCATAGTATCTCAAATCGATAGTGTCCCCCACCTGCAAATTGTTGAAAGCTGCCAGGGACTGGGCCATGATGCAGACCCTGCTCCCATCGGTCCGTTCTTTTTCTGTAAAATCCCTGCCCTCCACAATCCGGGCCTGTCCTCTGGCAAATGCTGCCTGATACCCCAGCTTTTCCACAGCCATCACCGGAAATCCATGATGGCTGATCTCCATTTCATCCAAAGCCTGCCGCCAGAGCAGGCCTTCCTCCGATGCCAGATAGTCCTGTGCACTTTCTTCCAGCCTGGCTATTGTGGGAACACAATAGTCGGGAATATATTCCTCTGCCGGAACCTTAACAGCGCGGTATCCGTCATCTGTAAAGGATTTATAATCATAATACAACCGCAGATCCCTAAATGTGGCAATCTGCCCCTGCCCGTCGGGCCCGTTTATGGGAAGGGAGCTGTAATCGCAGACAGTCATAATGCATTCGATTTGTTTATTAATCTGATCCGGTAACGGTTCTGATTCAAATAATTCTTCAAAGGACTTCTGATGTATGCTAACCATGCTGCTCATCTCTATGCCTGAGACGTCGCAATAATCCATTCCATAGACCAGATATTTCTCTCCTGTCCTTAGCTGCAGGGCTTCCAAATCCTCCTCGTCATAGGTCATGATAATAAGCGTGATCGTCTTTCCCACCGGATCTGCAAAGCCCTGTTCCAGGCCCAAAACTCTGTCAATGGTTCCTGTACAGAGAATGGAAATACTGTTTCTCATTATTATGGATACGTCCGTTTCGCTGATCCCAAAATAGCTGACATCCTCATCCGGCACTGTTCCCACCTTTGTGAGAGTTACTTCAAACATCGCACATCTGTAGGGACATCCGCTATTGTCTCCCATACGGTCTGCGTCCTTATGCTGAGAAAAGTTGTCTGCCTGCATTTGGGGGATACAGGCAGAAAGCAATCCGGAGAAGGCTTCTGTCTTTACCAGATCAGAACGGGTCTGGATGATTTCGTCCACCCAGCTTCGGAACTTTTCCGGTAACTCCATATAATGCCTGCTTTGCGTACCAACTATCTCCCACAAATACTCATCCGAAACCAGAGCAATGGTGTCGTATCTGTCATCCAGATTGGCACGGGTCAAAATTGTTGCGCTGTACTGTCCTATACAGATTACAAGGATTGCCGCCGCCAAGGCACTCAAAATAATGCCGGCAAGACTTTTTCCCGGCTGGCGCAGTATCTGCAGGATGGATTTCATAAAATGCTCCTTTCAGGATGTCACTGCTTCATGATTCATAAGCTCATGGACGGGTCTCTCTGCGTGTATATGTACTTTTACACTTTTCGCAGGTAAACCTGTATATGGTCACTGCCTTTCCGTCTTCTCCCAATATGGTTCCCAAATTTGTACGGCTTCCAGCAAGCGCTGTATGAGACTCAAGCTTTTCTCTATGATATTCATAAAATACATCACCACAAGCACAAAGATGCTTATGCCTCTCAACTATGTAATGTTGATTGTTATCATATCCTTCATAAGTATCTGGTTTTACAGTAGTCACCTCATAATTGTGGACATGCCCCGCTGCCAATACAGCCATGGGAAAAACGGACAGCATCAAAGCCAATGCAAGGAAAAAAGACAAGGATTTTGTAATGGTTTTGTGCATAAATATTACCTCCCGGTGTATGTTTATATTTCATCTGTTCAAGAAGCTTCTTGTAATAAAAAGTATATCAGGAAAATTTTAGTATGTCAATACTATCAATTTGAGGTCGATTGTCATCTTGTATAAAGTTATAAATAATTCCTGTCATATAAGCAGCAGCAACGACCTGCGGTGTAAAATTATTATTCTTAAACCATTCCCGTAAAAGATTCAAATAGGTTCCCATTAAAATCATCCTCCACAGGAATTGTACCACAATTCCATTTTATCTATTATACTATTCCACTCCCCGCCTTTCATGGCCCGTTGTATGGACGGTACCCTCCTTCCGGGGAATGCCACGGAGAAAAGCGTCCAGCACGAGAATCATTTCCACTTCCTTTTCCACTGTAAAATCAATTCTGAGGCAGACGCGATTTTTCCATTTTTCCAAATCCCGGTTCAGAGAAAGCGGCACACTGTTATAAATGATATTCATACAATGAGCACAGTTTCTGACCACGGGAAATTCCTTTTGATATCTGTCCAAAAGGCGTGTTTCCGCCTTACTGTCCTTTTGGCATCGTCCCTGAGTGCGAAGCACGCAATTGGCGGTGATCATCATGGGAATCCGGCCATACACAATCTTTTCAAAGTCTATGGCTTCTTTGCCGGAATGTCCTTCAAGCAGATGCCGCTGCTCGGATGCATTTAATTCCCAGGGAAGACAAAATCCTTCCATATCCCGGGCGAACATGGCGGCAGATTCCTGGTTCCAGATGTAAAATCCCGCATCAGTTCTCCACCGGCATTTCTTTTTGCGGCCTTTGAAAAAGCCCAGCCCGTCTGCAGAGCGGATCAGGACGCCCTGAATCAGCGCTTCTTCATCAGCCAGCTCATACAGCTTATTCAGATATTCGTCATCCGCCGCCCGGAGGATATGGGGAAGAGCGGCATAAAGAGTACTGTGAGAAGCAAGCTTTTTGCACAGCGGGATTGTATCATCCTGTCTTTGGATAATCAGATCGCCCTCCACGTAGATGCGGCTGGGAGCAAATTCCTCATGCTCCAGCGTCCAGGACGCAAGCTGTTCTAATTGCTCCAACGTTCTCACGGATACGGCAGTCCCCTGTGAAGCGGCTCTATAATGCACGGACTGCAGATTTTTTTCAGCATTATCCGTCTTGTCAGCTTTTTTCAGATCTTTCAGATACGCTGTTCCGCCTGCGGCTTCCAGCTTTTCCACCGCCCGCCTTCGCAGTTCGTTGATCTGTTTCAGCGGATAAAAAATATGATCACCGGCCTGCACCTGTATTTCCTCCGGGTAAAAAAAGCTGTCGCCCAACTTTCCCAGCTGTTTTTGGATATTTTCTATGGTGACAGGTGTACTTTTGGCAGCTGTCACCGTCTCTCCTTCTACGGATACCCAGTGCTTCCCACATTCCATGGAAACGGATGCAGGATGGCCCTCCACGAAGGAGGCTTTGATCTGCACGGGGATTTTTTGAGGTTCTAAGGGATACCTCTCCCGGGTGGCCTTCAGCAGCTTCTCGTCCGTGCCGCTGTATCCGGGGCTGGACAGGGTGATCATCTCTTTCCCATTATGCCGGAAGTAATAACCGTTCTGGGTCTGGCTCCTGATGTACAGAGATTTCAGCAACTTTTCGTCTCCTGCCTCCACCCGGTATCTGGAGGCCGCCTCTTTTGGTCCGTACTTTTCTCTTTTTTCCTGGTACCAGTCAATGTACTTTCTGTAAACTGCAGTCACACCTGCCGCATACTCGGGTTTTTTCATACGTCCTTCTATTTTAAAGGAATCGATCCCGGCTTCCACCAGCTCCGGAATGTGGTCTATGGTGCACATGTCCTTCAGGCTTAAGGGATATCCTTCCGGACCGGGAACGCCGTCCGTCACAACAGAATATGGCAGACGGCAGGGCTGGGCACAGCGGCCCCGGTTGCCGCTTCTCCCTCCCAGAATACTGCTGAACAGGCATTGTCCTGAATAACAGCAGCACATTGCCCCGTGGACGAAGGTCTCCAGTTCCATATCCACCTGCCGGCGGATGGAAATCAATTCCTTCAGGCTAAGCTCTCTGGCAGGGACAATGCGGGAGACCCCCATATTGCGCAGCAGCTCTGCGCCGTGGCGGCTGCAGAGTGTCATCTGGGTGCTGGCGTGCAGAGAAAGATTGGGAAACTGCCTTTTGATCAGCCGAAGCGCTCCGAAATCCTGTACAATTACCGCATCCAGCCCGGCCTCACAGTAAGGCGCCAGATAGTTGCACAGCTCGTCCATTTCTTTCTCCTTCAGCAGCGTATTGACGGTCATATAGATTTTGACACCCCGGATATGGCCGTAGCGGATACAGCGGATCAGCTCCTGCTCCGTGAAATTTTCCGCGTAAGCCCTGGCTCCAAACCGGCTGCCTCCCAGATATACGGCATCTGCGCCTGCGTGGACTGCACCGTAAAAGCCTTCGGGACTGCCTGCCGGAGCCAAAAGCTCAACCTGTCCTTTATTCAAAGCCTGCATGGTTTTTATCCTTCCTTCCCATAACCTTTTTTCGACAATCTCCGACAAGCTTTCCCGTTTTGGCTTTCCCGGTAAGAACACCTGACCGCCCTGTCACAGGTATCTGCCTATTCTCCCGTCGAGCCGGCATAATGCAGAAAAGCTGTCCGCGGAGGGACAGCCTTACTTATCTTATTGCCGAAATTCTGCACTTACATCAGAACACTATTTTTTCTTCAGCTCCGTCTCAAGACGCACGATTTTTTTAGAATTTTCATTCAGATCCTGCTGAAGACTCTTGACCTGCTCCTCGGAGCTTTCCAGCTTGATCTGAGCGGAAATCAGCTCGTGCTTCAGTTCATACAGCTCCTTATCCTTCGCACGGAGCTCCTCCTCCAGAATAGAGATCTGCTTCTTGGCTTTAAAATAATCATCGGCTATATTCAGCTGAAGCAGCACCCCCTGCGTATCCATGGGCTGCCTGCGAAAGCTGTCCACTTTATTATATTCGTTGATCTTGTTATTGATATAAGAAGCAACTCTCTGCAGGTATTCTTCGCTTTCATAGCCGCTCAGAGTAAAGACCTTGCCGCCTATGATCACCTCTGTGTCTGTTTTAGAAGGCATACTGATACTCCTTTGTAAAGGTCAATGATTTGGTCTTCTTTATGACACTTTCATTATATATCATATTCCGTTTACAGGCAAGCATAAATGGCAATAGTTTAGAGGTGCAGTCCCAGGTGTCTGTAAGCCGCCTCCGTAACCACTCTTCCCCTGGGTGTCCGGTTCAAAAAGCCGTTTTTGATCAGGTACGGCTCATATACATCCTCGATGGTGCCTGCATCCTCTCCGATAGCGGCGGCCAAAGTATCCAGGCCCACGGGGCCTCCCTCAAATTTTTGGATCATGGTGAGAAGAATATTTCGGTCAATATGATCCAGGCCCTGTCTGTCCACATCCATCAGATCCAGAGCCGTGCGGGCCACTTCCTCTGTGATGATCCCATCATATTTCACCTGTGCAAAATCCCTGACCCTCTTCAGAATGCGGTTTGCAAGCCGCGGGGTTCCCCGGCTGCGGCGGGCCATTTCCAAAGCTCCTGCAGGCTCAATTTCCACCTCCAGAACCCTGGCAGAATGCAGAATGATCAGCTGAAGCTCTTCCACGGAGTAAAACTCCAGATGATAAATCATTCCAAAGCGATCCCGCAGAGGCGCAGTGAGAAGTCCTGCCCTGGTGGTTGCACCCACTAAGGTGAATCTGGGAAGCTCCAGCCGGACAGAGCGGGCCGTGGAACCCTTACCGATCATGATATCGATACAATAATCCTCCATGGCCGGGTACAGTACCTCTTCCACCTGACGGTTCAGCCGATGGATCTCGTCCACAAAAAGAAGATCCCCCTCTTCCAGGTTATTGAGGATAGCGGCCATTTCCCCGGGCTTTTCGATGGCCGGGCCGCTGGTGACCTTCAGGTGCACTCCCATTTCATTGGCAATGATGCCGGCCAGGGTGGTCTTTCCAAGCCCGGGAGGGCCGTAGAACAACACATGATCCAGCGCATCCCCTCGCTGCTTTGCCGCTTCAATGTATATCTTTAAGTTTTCCTTGACCTTTGATTGACCAATATAATCATTTAAGGTCTGAGGGCGCAGAGAGCCCTCTATTGTAACATCTTCTTCCGTTATGTCGGTTTCTATCATTCTTTTGGGCATATGAGCCTCCTAAAATGTAATTGCCCTAAAACATCTTTTTCAGAGCCGCTTTCAGAACGGCTCCGGAATCCATGTTTTCCAGCCCTTCTATGGCGTTTACAGCCTTTACCGCCTCAGAACGCCCGTAGCCCAGAGACACCAGAGCTTCCACTGCCTCTTTTTTCTGAGGGCTTGCGTCATCCGGCTCGAAGCCTGCGCCGTATTCCCGGATATCCCTGTCGATCAGAGCATCGTCGATACGGATCTTGTCCTTCAGCTCCAAAATCAGGCGCTCTGCCGTCCTGGTTCCGATGCCCGGCGCTTTTGAGATGGCCTTCGCATCTCCGGACATAATGGCATACCGCAGAGAATCCGCATCCAGTGCGGAGAGGATGGCCAGCGCGCCCTTGGGCCCTATTCCGTTTACCCCAATACACTTCCGGAACATTTCAAGGTCGCCGGCGGACAAAAAACCGAACAGCTGAAAGGAATCCTCCTTTACGCTGGTATAGGTATACAGCTTCACTGCTTCTCCTACCCGGGGAAGCCTGGAAGCCGTGTCTGCGGATATGTTCACATTGATGCCCATACCTCCTACATCGAGCACAACATTATCCTCTGCCAGACTGTCAATATTTCCATAAACAAATGCTATCATATGAAACTCCCTCTGCGCCCCCGGAATTATAACACATTTTTGTGCGGCTCATTGCCTGCGTGGACATTATATCATGCAGGAACATATGTTTCAATCCCTTGTGACAGGTTTTGTCACAGGTTCTTTTTTGAAGAGCCGCCTGTACACCACCGCAAAGCAGACCAGGTGTACCAGGAAGGTCAATCCCCAGCTTATGGGGTATGAAAGATAAAGACATTCCAAAGTGCGGTTTTGCTGAAAAATTGTATAAATCCACACCACCCGAAACAGACAGGCGCCGGTAAGGGATACCAGCATGGGCATGATCGCATAGCCGATGCCCCGCAGAGCGCCCACAATTACGTCCATCATACCGCACAGGAAATAGGGAACACAGATGTAGGACATGCGCAGAATACCATAGCCGATAACCTTCGGATCCGGAGAATACAGCTGGAGCAGCCAGCCTGCACCCAAATATGCGCCGATTCCCATGACAAGCCCTACGGCGATTACCAGCCCTTCACAGATTACAAGCACCTTTCCCACTCTTTTAAACTCTCTGGCCCCGTAATTTTGCCCGCAGAAGCTGACTGCCGCCTGAGAAAAGGAATTCATGGCAGTATACACAAAGCCTTCTATATTGCTTCCGGCAGTATTTCCCGCCATGGCCACAGAGCCGAAGCTGTTCACGGAGGACTGGATCAATACGTTGGAGATAGAAAACAGGGCGCCCTGGACTCCAGCCGGCATACCGATCCGGAACATCTTCGCCAGCTTGTCGGGAGCAATCCGAAGCCCCTTCAGCTCCAGCCTGTAAACGCTGTCCGTAAGAACCAGGCATCTGACCACCAAAGCCGCGGAAATAGCCTGGGAAATCACCGTGGCCAGGGCAACACCGGCAACACCCATGGAAAAAACAATTACAAAAAGCAGGTTCAGCAGCACGTTCACCACGCCGGCTGCCAACAGATAATACAGGGGCCGCCTGGTGTCTCCCACGGCGCGGAGCACGGAGCTTCCGAAGTTATAGACCATCATAAAAGGCATTCCCGCAAAATAGATCCGCATATACAACACGGAATGACCGATCACATCCTCGGGAGTGCCCATCAGGGTCAGGGCCGGACCGGAGACGAAAAAGCCTGCAAAAATCAAAATGACACCGCCGATCACGGAGGATGCCACAGCAGTCTGAACCATATCCTTTAGCTCATTTTCCTGACCGGCTCCGTAAAACCTCGCCACCAGCACGTTGGCTCCCACGGAAAGTCCGATAAACAGATTTACGATCAGATTGGTCAGAGAGCTGGTAGAGCCTACCGCCGCCAGGGCCTCATTTCCTGCAAAACGCCCCACCACCACAATATCCGCTGCATTAAAAAGCAGCTGCAGAATTCCCGACAGCATCAGCGGAATGTAAAATAATAATATCTTTCCCAAAAGAGGGCCGTTACACATGTCAATTTCATATTTTGCTGAAGACTGATTCTTCATAAGATCACCTCGAACACAGCAAAATGCAGGCACCCCCGGCCGGGGATGCCCGCTGCTGCTTACTGATTGTTGTTAATATAATTGATCAGACCCTCGGATGCGATGATCCGTTGCATGAACTCCGGAAAAGCCTGTCCCTGGAAGGAGGTTCCCTTTGTTATGTTTGTGATGACACCGGAATCAAAATCAACCTCCACTTGATCCCCTGCTTCGATTCCTTTGCTGGCCTCGGGACATTCGATGATGGGAAGTCCTATATTGATGGCGTTTCGATAAAAGATCCGGGCAAAGGTCTCGGCGATGACGCAGCTGACGCCGGCGGCTTTGATGGCTATGGGTGCATGCTCCCGGGATGAGCCGCAGCCGAAATTTTTATCAGCCACAATAATATCGCCCTTTTTTACCTTTTTTATAAACTCTTTGTCGATGTCCTCCATACAGTGGGCCGCAAGCTCTGCGGGATCCGAGGAATTTAAGTACCTGGCGGGAATAATTACATCCGTATCCACATTGTCGCCGTATTTGAAAACGATTCCTTTAGCATTCATATTCTCATACCCCTATGCCTTTATACTTTTTGGTCATGGCGCCTTTAGCGGCACAAATTACAGCTCCTCCGGGCCGGAAATCCTTCCGGTCACGGCGCTGGCAGCAGCCACTGCCGGGCTTGCCAGATATATTTCGGAGGATGTATGTCCCATGCGCCCCACAAAGTTGCGATTGGTGGTGGACACACAGCGCTCCCCTTCTGCCAGAATGCCCATATAGCCTCCCAGACAGGGACCGCAGGTGGGCGTGCTGACAATTGCTCCCGCTTCTATAAAGGTTTTCAGAAGCCCTTCCTCCATGGCCTGCATATAAATGGCCTGGGTGGCCGGAATTACGATGCACCGCATTCCCTTTGCCACATGCCGGCCCTTTAAAACCTCCGCCGCACATCGAAGATCGTTCAGCCGGCCGTTGGTACAGGAGCCGATGACTGTCTGATCGATCATAATAGGCTCCATGGTCTTGATCTCATCCATGGTATGGGTATTTTCCGGCAGATGAGGGAACGCCACCGTAGGACGCAGAGAACTCAGGTCAATGGTATAGACCGCGTCATATACGGCATCGGGATCCGCTTCAAAAATACGGAAGCTCCGTCCGGAATGCTCCTTCATATACTCCACCGCCAGATCATCCACCGGGAATATTCCGTTTTTCCCGCCGGCCTCGATGGCCATATTGGCAATGGTAAAGCGGTCATCCATGGACAGATTTGCAATGCCGTCTCCCGTAAATTCCATGGATTTATACAGAGCGCCGTCCACGCCAATCATTCCGATGATATGTAAAATCACATCCTTACCGCTGACCCATTTCCCCAGCTTACCGGTAAGTACAAATTTCAGCGCCCCAGGCACCTTGAACCAGGCCTTTCCCGTGGCCATTCCCGCTGCCATGTCCGTGCTTCCCACTCCAGTGGAAAAAGCTCCCAGTGCTCCGTAGGTACAGGTATGAGAGTCTGCTCCGATAATCACGTCACCGGCTACGGTAAGACCCTTTTCCGGCAGAAGGGCATGCTCGATACCCATTTCTCCCACCTCGAAATAGTTGGTGATCTGGTTTTTGCGGGCAAATTCCCTTACACACTTACAGTGCTCCGCCGATTTAATATCCTTGTTTGGCACAAAATGATCAGGAACCAGAGCAATCTTGTCTTTGTCAAAAACGCCCTGGGTCCTGAATTTTTCCATTTCCTTAATGGCCACCGGGCTCGTGATATCATTGCCCAGCACCAGGTCAAGATCTGCCTCAATCAACTGTCCCGCCTGAACCTGATCGAGTCCTGCCGCAGCGGCCAGAATCTTCTGAGTCATTGTCATTCCCATATTCTTTTACCATGCCTTCCCGAATATTCGTTTCAATCATGATAGCACAATTCAGAATATGTTTCAAACACTAGTTATTGATTTTTTATAACCAACCGTTCAGCCATTAATTCTCGGCTTCGACGCAGACAGTCCTCCTACCCCAGCGGCAGGGCGATCCGTCCTGTCATCAGAAACCACAGGGCTCCCAGTCCGGCCACGATCATAAATGTTCCCAAAATGCCGGACATTCCTGCCACGGCCACGTTTTTCTGACTGACCTTTTTGGCAGAAAATACCAAAACAATACCGACTCCTATCATCAAAAGCGACATTACAGGATACATCCGACACCCGCCTTTCTACGTGGTACGCCAGGTGGTGGTGACCTTGAACAGATCCCCGTCCACCTCCAACTCCAGACTTCCGCCCTGAAGCTCCGTAAAGCTCTTTGCAATGGCCAGACCCAGACCGCTTCCCTCTGTGTTTCTGGAGGAATCTCCCCGGACAAAGCGTTCCGTCAGCTCGGAGGATTCTATTGTGATTTCCTGGGCGGATATATTTTTCAATGTTATCACTACCGTATCATCGATCCGAAAACCGTTGACATAGACCCTGGTTCCCGGCATGGCATACTTGGCAATATTGCCAAACAGATTTTCGTAGACTCTGTATGTCTTCTGGCTGTCCAAAGGCAGTACCACTCTTTCATCCGTCAGGCTCATTCGTATATCCAGCTGGGATTCTTTCAGTTTATCGGACATTTCAAAGGCCACCTGTTTAATCAGGTTCATAATATCAATGTCCATGATGTTCAGCGTTATATTCTGAGAGTTGGCCTTGCTCACCTCAAAAAGATCCTCGATCAGAGCCTTCAGCCTCATGGATTTCCGCTCCAGAGTATCCAGATATTCTCTGCGCTGCTCTTCTGTAATATTCTCTGTCTTTAAAAGGTTTACATATGTTATAATTGCCGTCAAAGGCGTCTTTAGATCATGAGATACGTTGGTAATAAGCTCCGCTTTCATACGCTGGCTCTTAACCTCCTCGTCCACGGCCTTCCTGAAACCGCTTTGAATCTTGATGACCTGGGGCTTAAAAGGTTCAAATACGCCCAGATCTTCATTAATTGTTACATTCAGGTTTCCTTCCGCCATTTCATCCACAGCCTTTAACAGAATCCTGTACTTTTTCTGAAGATCGCTGATATACTTTCTCAGGACCAGATAAAGCAGGACGGAATAGACGATTGTTAAGGCAGCGCCCCCGATCCACAGACTGCTGATCAGGAAAAGAACCACTGCGTTAATCAGTACAATCTTTAATATTGCCCAATGGGCATTCCGGGTCAGATCCATATGCTCGATACGACGCCAGGCACGTATAAATCTACTCTTTATGAAGGGGAAAAACCGATAAATCAGACTTTTCTCCCGGATATATTTTCTAAGTCCCAGGCCGGGAATGGCTCTGGCACAGATTCCCAGCCACCACCAGCCGAAAAAGTACAGGGAAAGAAGCAACAGGTTTCCGGCTCCCGTAAGAAACAGAGCCGCATCCACACCTGTTCCCATATACTCTATCAAGGCGTTTGTCGCAGTTCCTTCGGCCACCAGGGCAATAAATTCTATTATCATACCGCCCATGGAAAATAAAATACAGCCTGCAAAAAACAGTATTTCAAAGGGCAGTGCACATATCTTTTCGCTTTGGTACGGCTGTGTATTCTTTAACACCGGAAGAAAGCATCCCAGCAGAAATGCCGCAGTCATACAGAGCATAAGAATACCGCCCGCGCCGGCGTGGATATAGGGATTGGCAGGATGAATGTAATGCTCTGTATATGCATACGCATAATACTCATCCTCTATGTGCATACTCCTCAGAACAAAGTTGCCTGCCTGAGAATTCTCCAGAGCGTCTCTGGAGATGGCATAGGTTACAGTAAAGTCCGCAGGCTTTTTGAGGTTTCCATACCTGGAAAAATATGTTATATTGTTTTCCAGCATATGGTAAAAGCTGTTTTTCCGTATGATTTCATTGGCATACTTCCTGATCTGGTTTTCGTCGCTTCCGTAGATTTGGTCTCCTATGGAAACGTTTCCGTTTTCGTCAAAGCAAAAGCTCAGAAGAAAAGCTTTGTCCTGGTCCAGTCTATCCAGTTCTGATTCTGCCATGTTGGTCACATATTTTCCGGTTTTATGATCCTTTATGATATAATCAAAATTGCTGTTAAGCCCGCTGAAGGTATATTCCAGAATCTGAAAATTGTTTTCTATTTCCAGAACCTCAGACCGAATCTGGTGAAATTCATCCTCAGTGAGTTCCTCCAGGGCATCTATTTCTTCCTGGGAAAAAGCATAGTCTTGAGTCTGCTCCCCTTCTTCGAAATATTCTTCTGAACACAGAATATTCCACAAAAGCTCATTTCCCATAATCTCCCGGGAAGTCATCCACTTATAGGGTTCATCTGCCTGAAGAAATATTCCGGCATAGTCCGCCTGCTGTTGATTTACATGGTTATGCAGGTCCCGGTAAAGAAGAAAAGTATTCTGGTACAGCCAATCAATATTTTCATAGGTTTCAATCGGATCCCGGGCGCTCTTTTTCGCATTTGTCCGCAGGACACTGTAGAAGGAGGACAGCACCGCTGAGGCTGCGAGGCACACGATACCCCCCCATAATATCCATGGCCTGGCCTGCGCTGCCCTGCCCAGGGGAGAAAGCCTTCTTTTCTTCTTATGTTCCGCCATAGACACTGATTCTGTCCCGGAATCCTTCTTATTCCTTCCTCTGAATATTCCCATACCACCTGCCTTGCACCTTCCTATTGCCGGTCAATCTTATACCCCACGCCCCATACCACCTTCAGGTATTTTGGATTTTTGGGGTCGATCTCTATTTTTTCTCTGATATTTCTCACATGTACCATAATCGTATCCGTATTCACGGCTTTTTCGTTCCAGATTCGCTCGTATATCTCATCTGCCGAAAAAACCCTTCCCGGATTCTTAATCAAAAGCTGAACAATTTTGAACTCCATGGGAGTCAGCTTTACAGGCTCCCCGTCCACGGAAACCTCCACGGTATCCTCATTCAGCTCCAGACCTCCTATGGTGTAAATGTGATCCTTTCCGCTTTCCTCATTCAGGGCCGACAGATATTTGGAATATCTGCGCAGATGGGAATTAACCCTTGCCAGAAGCTCCAGCGGCGTAAAGGGCTTTGTCACATAATCGTCCGCCCCCATATTCAACCCCATGATTTTATCCACTTCCTCAGATTTTGCCGAAAGCATGATCACCGGGAAATCCAGATTCTGAGACCGAAGCTTCATCAGCATTGTGACTCCGTCCATAACCGGCATCATGATATCCACGATGGCAAGGTGGATCTCCTCCTGCTCCGCGATCTTTAGCCCCTCCGCTCCGTTGGCAGCCTGAAATACCTCATAGCCCTGACTTTTCAGGTATATTTCAATGCCACCCCGGATATCCTTGTCATCTTCCACCACTAAAATACGATACTTGCCTTCCATAGATCCTTTGTCCCTTTCCCTAAGCTGTCATTCTTTTTTATGTCTATCCGTAAAGTGACGGTAATTCCTATTGCCCAAGCCGGGCCCTTGTAGACACGGTCTCCTGATGGGCCGCTTTGCCTGCAATAACCTTATTATAATAATGTACTGCCCTGAAAGCAACCGCTTCTTCCCTGTATTGCTGTGCCGTTTTCAAGGCATTTTCCTCCATTCCTGACCTGCCCATGCGCCGGTCAATAAAATCAGCCGTACTTTCCGCAAACGCCTCAGGATCTTCTCTGGTCAGTATTCCGCATTTTGGAGTGACCAGGTCGGAAACGCCGGAAGCCTTCACGGCAATCACCGGAGAAGCCCCCGCGAGAGCCTCCAGAATCACGATTCCCTGGGTCTCGGTTTTTGAAGCAAAAAGGAATGCATCGGCAGCGGCAAAGTAGGGAGGAATCTCTTCGTTGGGAACGATTCCTGTGAAAATCACATTTTCCTCCAGTCCTGCTTTCCGGCAGTCGGCTTCGTATGTTTTTCTGTCGGGCCCGTCTCCCACAAAGGCCATACGGAAATCCTTTCCATGGGAATACTTCAGCAGCCGAAGACTTTCTATGAGAAATTCCACATTTTTTTCATGGGACATGCGGGACACTGTCAGAAACAGCGGGCATTCCTCCGCCCCAAGGCTTTCTCTGACCTGGCGTTTTTCCTGGTCCGTCACCTGAAAATTTGCTTTTTCGATGCCGGTGGGAAGGACTCCCAGCTTTTCCGGGGATAATCCGCAGACCTGTTTCAGATATTCCTGAATCCCCGCCGTGGGAGCAAACACAAAATCACAATATTTCAAAAAGGTATGCAGATACGCCGGCATCAGCTTATCCTTGATCAGATGCAGGATTCCCGCACAGGCGCCCACACCGATTCCCTTTTCCCGGGAAGCCCGATTTTCCATAAGCTTAACAGCGCCCACATAGCTCAGGTATTGTTCATATCTGGTATGGTAGGTGAATACCAACGGAATATGATATTTTCTGGACAGATACACGGCCGTGCGTCCAATCAGCATGGGATGGTGAACATGGATTACGTCATATTCCTGCTTCCGAAACTCTTTTTCAATGCGCCGGTCAAAAGGATTCGGCAGGACGATGCCTCCGATAAAATGCTTCATGCAGGTGGCATAGCGAAATACATTTTCTTCCTGCTGCTGTTCCTGATAAGTAGGAGCAAAGATCGTTACCTGATGCCCCATGTCCTCCAGCCCTCTGGCAAGCCGCTCTATGGAAATGGGAACACCTCCCATTATCGGTTTGTAATTGTTTGTCATCAATGCGATTTTCATGTCTTTCCCCCGATAAAAATATGATCCTCGTATCCATTCCCGGAATTGAAAATTCCGGGGCTCAGGCCGCGCCCAACAGCTTAAACACCTGGTCTCCCATGATGTACCCGGCCCCTACAAACACAAAATTCCAAACAAAAATTCCCAGGGTGGAGCTGATCAAATACTGCCGCATGGGCATCTTCAGAACGCCGGCGGGGATTGATACAATGGTTCGAATCATAGGCATCAGCTTTGCTATGAAAACACCTACGGCCCCCTTCTGCCGTACCCATTCTATATTCTTTTCCAGGCCTTCTTTCTGTTTTGGAAAGCGTTTTGTGTAAGCCCTCAGAAAAATCTCTCCGCCCTTATAACCCAGGGCATATAAAAGGAGACTCCCAAGCAGCCCCGCACTGACCGTGATCACCATGACCCAGAAAAAATGGATATTTCCCCTGGCAGCCATCACTCCCGACAAAGGCATGATAATTCCGGCGGGAAATCCGGGTAAATTTAGATATTCTAAAAAAACAATGATAAAAATGGCAATTGCCCCATATTTCGTAAAATATAAGGTAAGTGTAGATAGGTCCATAAAAATTCCTCCTTTGGTACTGTGCTGAGGCTAGTATATGCAATAAAAATAAATTGAAGCTACAGGGAATTCATAAGAAATTCTAAAGATATTTTAAGGAAAAGGGACATCCCGGCAGGGATGTCCCTTAATTGACGCACCTGCCAGCACAGGGCCCCAAAATTTTTCTGATCCTTTAGTTGTTGATCAGCTTATCCTCCTCATTGTTCCAGCTGTAGAGCTTTCTGATCTCTGCGCCCACCTTCTCCGCGGGATGCTCGCCGGCCAGCTTTCTCATGGCATTGAAGTGAACCTGTCTGCCCGCAGGAGACATATCCAGCAGGAAGTCCTTTGCAAAGGTGCCGTCCTGGATATCGCTGAGAATTTTTTTCATGGCCTTTTTCGTATCTTCGGTGATAATCTTGGGGCCGGTGATGTAGTCGCCATACTCTGCGGTGTTGGAAATAGAATATCTCATTCCCGCGAAGCCGCTCTGATAGATCAGGTCCACGATCAGCTTCATCTCATGGATGCACTCAAAGTATGCGTTTCTCTCGTCATAGCCCGCTTCCACCAGAGTCTCGAAGCCTGCCTGCATCAGCGCGCATACACCGCCGCACAAAACAGCCTGCTCGCCGAACAGATCCGTTTCTGTCTCCGTGCGGAAGGTGGTCTCCAGCACACCCGCCCTGGCGCCGCCGATTCCCAGCGCATACGCCAGCGCCATGTCCTGCGCCTTTCCGGTGGCATCCTGGTGTACGGCGATCAGGCAGGGAACACCCTTGCCCTCCTGATATTCGCTTCTGACGGTATGTCCAGGGCCCTTGGGGGCGATCATCGTCACATCCACATCCGCAGGGGGAACGATGCATCCGAAATGAATGTTAAAGCCATGGGCAAACATAAGCATATTGCCTGCCTCCAGGTTGGGCTCAATATCCTTTTTGTACAGATCCGCCTGCTTCTCATCATTGATCAGGATCATGATGATATCAGCCTTCTTGGCCGCCTCCGCCGCGGTATAAACCTCAAAGCCCTGCTTCACTGCCTTATCCCAGGATCTGGAGCCCTCATACAGGCCGATGATCACATGGCAGCCCGAATCCTTCAGATTCAGCGCATGAGCATGACCCTGACTGCCGTAGCCGATAATCGCAATGGTCTTTCCCTCCAGCATGGACAGGTTGCAATCTTCCTGATAAAATATTTTTGCCATCTCTTTTCTCTCCTTTGCACAATTTATAACTGACAGGTTTCACCTGGAGCTAACGCTTCTTCACATTTTTTATACTGCCGCAAAAGACAGTATATCTCACTGCTCAATGTAAGTAATATGCTCAGTTCCCCTTCCCAGACCGGCGATACCGGTCCTGGCCAGCTCCAGAATCTCATAGCCGTCCAGAAGGTCGATAAAGGCATCAATCTTCTGCTGATTTCCTGTAAGCTCAATAATAAGGCTTTCCGTAGCCACATCAATTATTTTTGCCCGAAAGATATCCGTGACTGCAATAATACTCTGCCGCTGCCCGGCGTCAGCCCGGACCTTAATCAATATAAGCTCGCGGTAAACGCTTTCCTCGGGCTTAAGCTCCTTGATATCCCGGACATCCACCAGCTTGGCCACCTGCTTTTCAATCTGCTCCAAAATTTCGTCGTCTCCGGAGGCCACAATAGTAATCCGGGTAAAACGGGGATCCGCCGTGACCCCTGCGGTAATGCTTTCGATATTATAGCCTCTTCTGGAAAACAGGCCTGAAATGCGGCTCAGCACACCCGATGTATTGTCCACCAACAACTGAAAAACCTTTTTCCGCATAAAACACACCTCTACATAGCTTTATTGAAAATCTTTTCGTTATCATATCAAGTTCCAAAAGGAATGTCAACCTAAAACACTTTAGTATTTTAAAACCTTACATTGCTAAAGCCCTGCATTTTCTCATCGGTTCTCTTCATTTTCACAGCATTTTGATAAGGCCAGCGTTCCTGTCCTGGCCACCTCCACAATGCTGATGGACTGAAGCATGCTGATCATCAGCCGGATTCTGTCAGGCGTGTCGCAGATCTGGATCATCATAAAGTGCTTTGACATATCCACAATCTCTGCCTTCATGATCTCGCAAAGCTCCATGATCTCCCGGCGGTTGCTTTTATTGTATCTGATCTTGATCAGCATCAGCTCCCGGGTGATACACTGTCTTTCCGAGAAGGTCTTCACTTTAATTACATCCAGCTTTTTGTTCAGCTGTTTTTCAATCTGCTCGATGGTTCGTTCATCGCCGCTGCTGACAATGGTCATGCAGGATACTTTGCTGTCATCCGTCTCGCCCACCGCCAGACTGTCAATATTAAAGCACCTTCTGGAGAAAAGGCCGGCCACCTTGCACAGCACACCGGAGCGGTTTTCCACCAATACCGAATAGATTCTCGTCTTCATTTTGTTCATTTCCATACCCCCTGATCCGCTTTGGCGGCATATTCTATACCAGATCCATGGGATCGATCACACATTCCAGCAGCACCGATGCATCGTCTTTTAAAAAGGCATCAATTACCTCCCGGCATTTTTCCATATTTGTAAGACGCAGAAACGCCATGTCATAGGCGGCGGAAAGCTTTTCCAGATCAGGGCTCCCCGACAGATCTACCACGGAATAATTGTCCCGGTAGGTAAAATGCTGATACTGGCGCACCATGCCCAGATAATTGTTTTTCAGTACTACAATTTTCACGGGAATATTGTGCTGACGCATGGTAGCAAGTTCCATCATGGACATCTGGAAGGAGCCGTCCCCGCAGACAGCCACCACCTGCCTGTCCGGCGCGGCAAGCTTGGCCCCCATGGCCGCAGGAATGGAATAGCCCATGGTTCCCATTCCCCCCGAGGTCAAAAATTTCCCCTTTTTGATTTTGGCATAGCCGCAGGACCAAATCTGATTCTGTCCCACATCCGCCACATAGACGGCATCCTCCTTCATGTTTTCACACAAAGCGGTAATAAATCCTGCCGGATCCACGAAGTCCGGATCCGGATTCCGCTCCTTTTCCAATGCAGTCCTGTAGCCTTCCAGGGTTTCCACCCACTCCCGGCAGCTGCATTCCAGCTCTTCTTTATTCAGGTCTTCAAAAATATGTCCTGCATCTCCCACCAGCGGTATGGTAGGACCGGCATTTTTACCGATCTCTGCGGGATCCACGTCAATATGCACCAACACCTTGTTGCGGGTGATCAGCTCCGGCTGGTTCACAGCCCGGTCCGCCACTCTGGCTCCCACCATAATCAGAAGCTCCGACTCGTTCATGGCCCGGTTGGCATAGGCCTTTCCGTTATTTCCCACCATTCCGAAATACAGAGGGTGATCCGTGGGCATGACTCCGATTCCCATCATGGTGGAAACTACGGGAATGCCATGCTTTTCCACAAAAGTTCGCAGCGCCGCTTCCGCTTCGCCGAGCAATACGCCGCCGCCTGCGCAGATCAGAGGCTTCTTTGCCCGCTCAAGCTCACGAATAACCTTTTTGATCTGCACCATGTTGCCCTTTACGGTGGGCTTGTAGGTCCGCAGAGATACCTCCTCCGGATACCTGAACTTTGACAGGGGCGCATTTTGGACATCGATGGGAACGTCAATGAGCACGGGCCCTTTTCTTCCGGTATTTGCAATGTGGAAGGCCTCCTTAAAAATCCGGGGAATATCATTAACATCCCGAACCAGATAGCTGTATTTCACAAAGGATTCCACAGCTCCGGTGATATCGGCTTCCTGGAACACATCACTTCCCAGCAGTTCACTGTTCACCTGTCCGGTGATACAGATCAAAGGAATGCTGTCCGCAAAAGCCGTTGCGATTCCTGTGATCACATTGGTTGCTCCGGGCCCGGAGGTAACCGCACATACGCCGGGCTTTCCTGTGATTCTGGAAACTCCGCTGGCCGCATGGGCGGCATTCTGTTCCGTGCGGACCAGGATCGAACGAATTTCCGACTCCAAGATACTGTTGTAAAAGGGACAGATGGCCACTCCGGGGTATCCGAACACCGCAGTGACTCCCTCTGCCTCCAGGCATTTTACCATAGCGTCTGCACCTATCATTTTTATCCTTATCCGCGCGCTGCGACGCGCATTTCATTCAATAGCTGAATACGCATTTTTATTCAACCTCTATTTTTTCCAAATCCGAATTTTAGTCCTGAATCAGGCTTTTGGCCAGCTTTACTGCTCCCGCCGCATCTGCCGAATATCCGTCGGCTCCGATTTCCCGGGCGTAATCCTGAGTGACCACCGCGCCGCCTACCATGATTTTAACCTCCAGGCCCTCCGCCCTGGCGCAGGCGATGACCTCCTTCATCCGCTGCATGGTGGTAGTCATCAGTGCAGACAGGGCGATGATGCGGGCATTATTTTCTTTGGCCGCACGGATAATCTCCTCCTTCGGTACGTCCTTACCCAGATCAATGATACGAAATCCATAATTTTTCAGCATCAGCGCCACCAGGTTTTTCCCGATGTCATGGATATCTCCCTCCACGGTGGCAATGACTACCACGGGCTTATCTCCATCCCCGGTCTCCTGCAGCAGAAGCGGCTCCAGCACCTCTATGGCATTCTTCATGGCTTCGGCGCTGGCAATCAGCTGGGGCAGGAAATATTTTCCCTTATCAAAAAGCTCACCCACCTGGTTGATGGCAGGCAGAAGCGCCTGGTTCAAAATCTCCCCGGGATCCGCCTCCCCGGCCAGGGCCTCCCTGGTCAGCACGGCGATTCCGTTTCGATTTCCTTTCAATACAGCCTGCCTCAGGCGGGCTGTATATCCTGTATCTTCCGATTCCTGAGTTATTCCATTGCCTACGCCGGAAAAGGAATCCTGACATCCGGCAGCTTTTGAAGGCTTGTCGGCTGCTTCGGAAACCTTTGAATCCCCTTCGGAAGGCCTGCCTTCTGCTTTCATGGCCTGGATTTTCCGGGCCGTCTCCCGCTCCCGTTTTTGTGCAAGAGTACCTGTGTATTCGATGTACCGGAGATCTGCTTCTTCTCTGGCAAGAAGCAGATCCGAGGCCAGACAGCAGCCGCACAAGAGCTCCTGAGAGGGATTGGCAATGGCCATGGTAAGTCCCTCCCGGATGGCCATGGTCAAAAAAGCAGCATTGACAAAGCCTCTCTCCGGCATGCCAAAGGAGATATTGGACAGGCCGCATATGGTGGCAAGCCCCTGCTCTCTGCAGTAACGGATGGTCTCCAGAGTCTCCAGGGCGGCTTTTTTATTGGCGCCCACAGTGGCCACGAGACCGTCCACCACCACATCCTCCTTTTCCATGCCCAGCCCATACGCCCGTTCCAGCACTGTATTTATAATCTTCTTTCTATCTTCAATATTCTCCGGCAGCCCCTGGTCCGAAAGGGGCAGCAGGATAAACATGGCGCCGTACTTTTTCACCAGCGGAAGCAGCTTCTCTATTTTATCCGTTTCCAGAGAAACGGAATTGACCAGCGCTCTGCCCGGATAATAACGAAGCGCCGCCTCCAGCACATCCACATGGCTGGAGTCCAGGGACAGAGGAAGATTTGTGACGCCGGTCACCTCTTCTATGGCCTGAAGCATCATGGCCTTTTCATCAATACCGCCCATTCCCATATTGATATCAAGTATCCGTGCGCCGTTCTCCTCCTGCTCCTGGGCAAACTGCAGCACACCGTCCATACAGCCCTCCCGCAGCTGGGCCTGAAGCTTCTTTTTCCCGGTGGGATTGATCCGTTCTCCTACAATTATAAAAGGATCCTCCAGACCGAAAGCCACCGTCCGGCGTTCCGAGGCCAGATATCGGACACCCGGATTTTTTCTGGCCGTTTCACCGGCTATGCTCCTGCCGAAGACATGACAGAGCTTTTCAATAAATTCCGGGGTAGTTCCGCAGCAGCCTCCCAGGATGGAAGCGCCTGCCCGGGTCAGCAGCTGCATTTCCTCTACAAAGGTATCTGAATCCATATTATAGCAGGTGATGCCGTTTTCATCCAGAAAGGGAAGACCTGCGTTGGGCTTCGCGATAATGGGAATCCGTGTGCACTGTGCCATGGCTTCAATTACAGGCCTCATTTGGGCAGGCCCCGCGGAACAGTTCACGCCTACAGCACAGGCGCCCAGGCTCTCCAGCACCACTGCCGCCGTGGCGGCATCCGTTCCGTAAAGGGTACGCCCCCCTGTCTCAAAGGTCATGGTCACCATCACCGGAAGACTGCAGACCTCCTTTGCGGCAATCAGAGCCGCCCGGGCTTCAGCCAGACTCATCATGGTCTCCACAACCAGCAGATCCACCCCTGCCTGACAGAGGGCCGCAATCTGTTCCTTATAGATATCAATCAGCTCCTCCGGATCCAGCTTTCCCACCGGCCTCAGGGTTTCCCCCGTCATGGTCAGATCGCCGGCCACATACACCTTCCGGTCCGCCGTCTGATCCGCCGCTTCCCGGGAAATGCTCACCAGGTCCCGGACCAGAGAATGCAGTTTACTTTCCAGTCCGTATTCCGCCAGCTTGATCCGGTTGGCGGTAAAGGTAGGAGCATAGAGAATGTCGCTCCCTGCCGCCACATATTCTTTCTGCAGATTCAGCATAATATCCCGGTGCGCCAGAATCCACTGCTCCGGGCACACGCCGGAGGGCATGCCTGCCCTCACCAGATTTGACCCGGTTGCGCCGTCTAAGTATATTTGTGATCCGGCCAGTCGGGTGAATTCATCATATGTCATATTTTTGTCTCCCAGCTTGAAGAGGATAAACGGCCTCTTCTTCCGCAGTGCCCGATGACTTGTATTCAGCGTCGGCAGAACTAGTATATCACACAGATATTTTTATCGTAAAGGGGAGGATTTAACCCTTTTAGACTTTTTATGGTCATTACTATTGCGAAAAATGATAAAATATGTTAAATTTTAGAGTACATTCGCAAATTTAAGGATAAAGAGTTGAAAGAAAATCACTTTCGACAAATGATTATGAGTCCGTTTCAGCGGACATGGGGGTATCAATTTGAAAAGTAGAATCCGTATGCTTTTAGCGCCGGTTCTGACTATTGTAATGATGACGGCATGTGGACAGGAGCCCGAATTGATCCAATTCCGCAAAAGCATCGATGAATTTTGTACAAAGGTTTCCGAGATCGACACTGCCATAAACAGCATAGATGCCCAGGCTTCAGATGCTACAGCCCAGCTCCTCTCCTGTCTGGATGAATTGGATATGGTATTTAAATCCTTCGCCGGACTTGATTTTCCGGAGGAATTTGATTATCTGGAAGCGCTGGCCGATGAATCCAGCGAATATATGACAGAAGCCGTTTCCAGCTATCACATGGCATACAGCAATAATTCCTATAATGAATATACGGCTGAATATGCAAAAGAAAATTATTCCAGAGCCTATAAAAGGGTCCAAATCATCATAGCTTTTCTTCATGGGGACGTACCGGATGACGCTGATCTGACCGTTGAACATTCAGACCATAACGATGCCCCAGACAATTCTTAACAGGTTCTTTATAACAAAATTACCTGCCGTAATCGCAATTCCTGCATATAAATACCAGCTGTGAAATTTCCAGGCTCTGATCCGCCGCAGTCCCAGGCGGTTCAGAGCCTGGGTAATCATAAAGCCGCCGAAGAGAATGGCGGTATAGGGCACCAGCGGATGATACCAAAAGGATAACAGAAGCTTTCCGTGAAGCAGGCATATAAGCGCCCTGGTTCCCCCGCAGCCCGGACAATATATTCCAAGCAGCGAGGACACGACACAGGGAAGCTGCGGCAGCTGCTCCCGGATCAGACAATAACCTGTCCAGAGTACAGCCCCCGCAGCCAGAAAAATCAACCCTATATGAAAAAGTTCTGTTTCAAGATCAGCTTTTTTCTTCATCAGTTCCTGACCGGCATATAGCCCTTTTTACATATTATAAAGTTCCCGGTAAATCTCTCTGTAAAGATCCTGATAGTCTCCGGAGGTGCCCACATAATAGAATGCCCATATATAGAAGACACTTGAGATGGCGCCCAGGATCAACCCTACGATGGAACAAACCAATCCTGCCACACCCACACCGCTTTTACTCTGATTGTTGCCTATTATGGAACAGATCAGCCCGGCAACTCCCAGGATAATGCTGGGGATACCATAGCAGCAACAGGCACAGATGGATAAAATTCCGCATACAAGCCCGGCGATCTGGAGGCCGTTGGTTCCCTCCGCTCCGCGATCCGGCGCTGACGGCTGATAGGGAATATTTGCCGTGTTGTCCTGATAATTGCTGCTGTACTGAGATGTCTGTGTTCCCTGGTCATACTGATTTTGATTCTGATAGTTTCCTTCCATTCTTACTCTCCCCTTTCACAATTAAAATATGTACCCTGATCAAGCTTTATATTAACATAGTAAGATTTTTTTCACAAGCAATGTTTTTATAAAGGAGTACACGGCATTTACCCCTATGCATAGAGTACCACAAATGTACAGATTTTGCACCTGTTTTTTATTCATGAAAAGGAACTTCATTTTTTTCCATCAAAGGTTACAAAGACGGATACTCTCAGGGAAGTAAAAACTGTCTGGAACGGATAACATATTGATAGCTTTCCGTCTGAAAACCCTTTGGCAGAAAACGCACCTGTCCGCTTATCACCGGATTCTGCCCGCTCACCGATATGGCTGTCAAATTCAAATCCTGTTCACCAGATACTTCTGTCTAAAAACCATTAATTTTCACCAAACTCTTTCCTGTATTCTCTGAATTTCACTGGCTTTTTTACTCATTCTCACAGCCTTTTCCCAGGCGCTTATATCATTTTCGTGCTGTTCTCCCGTCAGCGCTTCCAGCTCCCTTTGGGCGGAGAGACGCAGCGCAGTCCTTCCATTTTTCATTAAGTCCGTCAATCCCAGATATCCCTGCAAATCTCCCAGCCGGGCCAGCGCCCGGTTCAGGATCAATACCAGAATTCCCAGGCGGTCAGTCATCAGATCCTCCCGCCCCGCCGGTTTTAAAAGCTCTTCAAACCGCAGCAGCTCCCTCAGCATAGGCGCAAATTCCAGAAAACCGGTGCGCTCCGCCACATAGGCAAAGGCTTCTATATAGTGCCAGGTTCCCTTTCGGATATCCAGATAATCCCTTGTCTGCCGCTTCAGCCGGTCCAGAACCTGACGGAAGGGCTCCAGAATGCATTTTTCCTGGCTCCAGGCCAGGATATTCAGTAAATATACTGTCTCCGGCATCACACCGTGGTCCGGGAGCAGCTGTACACAGCTGACAGAACCTCTTCTTTCCGGCAGATGCGGATCAGAAGCCTCCTTCAGTTCACTGCCAATTCTCCGGCACAGCTCCTGGGTCCACTGATCCGATCCATGCCACAGCCCGCACAGGATCAGCAGCTTTCTGGTCTGTTCGTTTTCTTCAAAAGAAAGCCTTTCGCGAATCGCGGGCATACAGCTTTCCGTCTCCGCGCACATGACCTGGATCAGTTCATTCCGCTCTTCCTCTTCATAGGTAAAGGGCACATCCACCCAATGGGTCCGGGTGGTTTCTCCGATACGGTATACCATATCCCGGGGACTTTCTTCCCTGGGAGGCATAAACAGAAAATCTCCTGTGACCTCTCCGATCACGGCCCTTCTTTCCTCTGCGTCCAGATCCTCCGGAAAAATTCTTTTCTTCAGGCTCTCCGCCGCCAGAATACCCATCACCGCCCCCTGATGCATCAGATCCGGCTGCATCCGAATGCTGGGAAAGGCATTGTGGGTAACTGATATAGCTTTCCCCAGCACATACAGTCCCCGGATTTCTTCGCCGGAGGGACATACAGGCATAAGGGCGGAAAGCGGAATCTGGATATGGGTCTGCTGAGGCAGCACTCCCCCATAAACGATATCCGCCGTAACCTTTCCCTTGGGATCATAATTGGAATAACAGGTGTACAATCCGTCCTCATAGGTGCGGTAACACATCAGATCCCGCAGAGACACACAGGCTTTTCCTTTTATATGCCGGCTCTCTCGCATACTCACATAGGCTCCATGGTCGAACATGGACTGCCCCAGCTTTCTTCCCTGTATGATAAAATCGGTATAGTCCATAGGATCAACGGCTGCAACCATACAGGAAAAATTATTTTTGTACCGCTCCGGCGACACATACTGAGCCAGAGAGGCCCAATAGGTGATCATATCTCTTTCGTTTCCGTATACGCTGTCAGCTCCGGCCAGAGCTGCCGCATCTCCATCTCCGGTGGCGTCCAGAATGATCCTTCCCCGATATGTGATCGAGCCGGATTCCCCTGCGGCAATCACCTGCCGAATCCTTCCGTTTTCCTTTACAGCCCCATAAACAAGCTGCCCCAGGCGCACCTGCACCCCGGCCTCTCTGCACAGCTTCAGATATACATATCCCCGCAGACCGGCATGAAAGTCATCCTGCTCACTCCATATGCCGGGTTTTCTCTCCAGGCCGCATTCCCGGTACAGCCTTTCGATCTCCTGATCCACCTCCTGCACCTCCCGAAAGCGCCTTCCGAACCAATAGGTGTTGACCCCTCCTATGGTGCCGGTTCCTCCCAGCTCATAATTGGGCTCCACCAGCACCGTCCTTGCGCCCCGGCGGGCCGCATGTATTGCGGCCATGACGCCGGCAGTTCCCCCTCCTGCCACCACAACATCATAGCTTTCCGTTTTAATATTTTCCGGCATAGACTCTGCCGCTGCCTGTATAACGGAGGTATGCACGGCTTCCATATCTGTGTCCGCTTCATAGCCTCTCAGGGCAAATCTTCCCAGAAGCATTTCCGGATTTTTTTGTTTTTGCGCCATAAACTCCTGCAGAAGAGCCCTTTTGCATAAGAACAGATTTTCCTCTGCTCCCAGTTCCTTCCTGCCTGCATTTTCCACGCCCAAAAGTGACCAGTCTTCCTCCTTATTTTTGCGCACATAGGCCTGATAGGAAATGTCCATAGCTTTTTCCCGCAGGTCTGTTATCTGTTTGCACCGAATTCCAAATAATCCGCCCTTGGATGCCGCCCGGGCCAGCAGTTCCTCTCCCTCCTTCACACAGTCCAGGTACCACATAAAATAGAACAGGCGGATTCCCTTTCGGATGCACTGTTCCTCCAGATATCTCTTAAACCGGTCCGGATGCAGCAGACCGTTGCTCAGGAAAAGCTCCCCCGGAAGCCTGTCCCTCCACTGCTTCCGCGCCCCTTCCAGCCGGTATCGGTTTCCGGCACACACATCGGTACATAAAAAGGTATCCCGAATGATCATGGCAACCCGTTCTCCACGGTCTGCCAGCCGAAACGCCTCTGCCAGAGCTTCGCCGCTGCCTCCCACAATCACATGATCTGCCTGATAAATTATAGATATACTCATTTTGACCTCCTCTTCCAGCGTATCATTATGTTAAGCTTTTCTTTCAAATCCATAAAGATAAAGCTCTTTGAAAACAGGTAATATTTTAAAAAGTAAAAAAATGCGAATGCCCTGAAGCAATGGCGCCGCTTCAAAGCATCCGGTTTTTAAGTTCCGTTTTCTCCGCCCGCTCCGGTCAGGCGTTTATGATTGATTAGCCATCTGCCGGAGGCCACCCGCCAGATAAAGCACGCGGCCCGAAACAGCCAGTCCACGGACATGGCAGCCCAGACTCCCAAAAGTCCCATGTGAAGGTAACGTCCCAGCAGGTAGCTGAAGCCCACCCGCCAGATCCACATGGAGGCAATGGAGACAATCATGGTAAATCTGGCGTCATCCGCCGCCCGCAGGGCATTGGGAAGGGTAAAGGCAGGAGGCCAGAAAAGAATTGCGGCAATACTGTGATAAACAATCACCTGATAAGCCATTTCCGATCCCTCCGGGGAAAGGTGATAGATTCCTACCAGCCATCCTGCGATGCAGATGATCCCCAGGTTCAGCAGGGCCATGGAAAAGACAGCCGCCTTCATCAGCTTCCTGATGTAGGATTTGGACAGCTCGTACTCCTCCGCGCCTACCGTCTGTCCCAAAACCGTCAGGAAAGCGATCCCCACTGCGTTTCCCGGAATATAGGCGAAGCCCGCTGTCATTCCCACCACCGCATTGGCGGCGATGGCCGCTGTTCCGAAGCTGACCACCAGACTCTGCACCAGGATCTTTCCCACCTGGAAAATCGCATTGTCCAGCCCTGTAGGAATTCCCACGCTCATAATGTCTTTAATTATACACCAGTCATACTTCCGTGGAAAGGGTCTGGTCAGGTGAAGGGGCTTTTTCTGATCCCTCACCACCAAAAGCATCACCAGGGCTCCGATGATGCGGGCGATCAAAGTTGCCGCGGCCACACCCGCCGCATCCCAGTTCAGCACCAGCAGGAAAAATGCGTTTCCCGAAATATTGATCAGATTCAGCATCAGGGACACAAGCATGGTGATTCTTGTGTTGCCCATGGCCCTGCACAGTGCGGAGCAGCCGTTTTGCGCCGCCAGAAAGGGAAAGGAAAGCGCCGTTATGTAGAAATAGATCACCGCATTTTCCATCACCGCCGGCTCCACTCCGCCGAAGATTGTCTTTAAAATCAGCCGGTTGCCCGCCAGGGATAACGCCATGATCACAAGCGACAGGGACACCACGGCTAAAAGCAGCTGATCCGCCGCCTGGCAGGCCTTCCTTTCATTTTTCTGTCCAAGAGCATGAGCCGCTGCCACTGCTCCGCCGGTGGATAGGGAAAGGAACAGATTTACCAGCAATAGATTGATATTATCCACCAGGGAGACGCCGGATACGGCAGCTTCTCCCGCCCGGGAAACCATCACCGTATCCGCCATGCCTACGGTGACCCCCAGGATCTGCTCCAGCACCAGGGGAATAATCAGGGCCGTTAACTGTTTTCTTGAAAAAAACACCTTACTGTGAGACTCTGCCTGTCCTTCCATGATGTAACAATTTCCCTCCCACGTATACCTCTTCCAGATGATATTCCTGGTCTGTCACCAGCAGATCTGCATATAATCCCTGCCGGATGGCGCCGATCTTATCCTCCATGCGGATAGAACAGGCCGGCTGCCAGGTCGCCGCCAGAATGGCCTGCTCCTGGGGCACTCCAAATTCCATACAACGCAGCATTCCTTCATAGACACTGATGGTTGAGCAGGCCAGAGTCCCGTCGGCCAGACAGGCCCTGCCCTCCTTTACGAACACCTCCAGCCCTCCCAGCTCATAGATTCCATCCGCTCTTCCTGCGGCGCTGAGAGAATCTGAAACCAGACATATTTTTTCCGGGATCATGGCAAACATCATTCGGATCACACTGGGATGCACGTGCAGTCCGTCGGTGATCAGCTCTGCGTAAACCTTTTTGTCATATACCATCCCCAGGATTCCCGGCTCTCTGTGATGGAGAGAATTCATGGCATTGAAAAGATGGGTAACATGCCAGGCGCCGGCATCCGCCGCCTGGCAGGCCAGATCATATCCTGCGGAGGAATGGGCAATGGAAATGATTTTTTCCTTTCCGTACCTGCGGATAAAGGAAAGCGCCTCCGGGTAGCGTGGATCCAGATCCACCATCCGGATGCTGCCCCGGGCACATTCATCCAGCTGTGCAAACCAGTCTATATCCACAGGCCGAAGGTACTGCTCGTCGTGACATCCCTTTTTGTCCCTTCCCAGAAACGGCCCTTCCAGATTAATTCCCAGAATCCTGCTTCCCTGATAGTCGGATTCCATGGCCCGTCCGATGCGGGATACCATCTGACGGCTGAATTCCTCGTCCATTGTCATGGTAGTCGCCAGCAGAGATGTCACTCCATGGGCGCAGTAATCTGCCGCCGCCCGGCAGATCCCCTCCGGAGAGGCATAGGTAAAATCCTCTCCCGCCCGGCCGTGGGTGTGTACATCGATCAGTCCCGGCAGAAGCCGCCTGCCGCTGATGTCCTTTACGGTTTCCCCGGTCCCGGGCGGAATATGATTTCCGATCTCCTGGATCAGACCGTCCTGTACCCGGACATCCAGATCTTGAAAGCTTCCATTATAAAATACATTTCCACCATGAAATATCAAGCTTTCACCTCCTGCGCTTCTTCTCCGGGCGCTGATTTCAAAATTTGTCCGGCGCTTTCCGTAAGCTCCAGGGGCTTTTCCACCATATCCACCAGCGTCGCTTTTCCGTCCGTCCATTCTATGGTTTTGACCTCATAGGGCTTTAGGGTAACAGCCGCCGGTGCGCCGGCGCTGTTCCGAAAATGGATCAGTGCCCGGGTTTCCGCCCCTTCCGTCTCAAAGAAACGCAGAATATGGGAATCCGCACATCCTTCCTTCTGCTTCATGGCAGAGCTGCAGACGCCTTCCCCCTCCAGAGTCAGAGAAGAATCCTTCCGCAGGAAATGCTTTCCCTTGTGGTTGGAATCCCCCAGATATTCCACAGGCATGTGCATCTGGTCTGCGATCTGGAATAAACGGCTGTTTTTCACGGGCTTGTCATGGATCAGCATTCCCAGCTGAAATTCCCATACGCCCTGATCCATAAAACGGTTTTTCATGCTGCGCTCCTCAGGGCCGTTCCCGCCTCTGGCAAACATGGCGCTTCGGGATAAAATGCAAAGATATTCATTTCCCATAAGGCGCATACCATAAGAGCTGTTGTTAAATACCGTGATCCCATCTCCCGCAGGCCCGGCAATATCCGCGAAACGGTGCTGATAATACTCTGAGCCGTCATTTACCGCCTTTTCTTCTACCAAAAAGCAGGTCTCATTGCGGCATACCGGCGCGGGACAGACGCTTTTTACAGACAAGGCAATCTGGGCATGACGCTGGTGATTGTGAATCCATCCGTTGACCTTCAGCTGGTCGCAGTCCTTCTCCAGAATATAATCCAATACAAGCTCCGAGGCCTCATAGCGCAGATAACAGCGCAGAATCACTCTCAGAAAATTCTGCTCCAGCACCTCCATGGACTCACAGATGAAGGCTCCTTCCGCTTCCCCCTCCAGACGGGGATATCCCCAGGCTCCCCGGTCATCATAAAAGACCTTTATGGATGCCGGCTCCTGCAAAAACTCCCTGCCGTTCCTGCGAATGGACTGGGGCGCACCGGTCTCACTGCTGATTTGAACCTCCAAAATGCCATTGGTGATTCGATTTTCTTCCGCCTTCAGGGTACTTTCCGGCGTGGGATTTTCACTACCCTCGCACATCACCCGGTACATGGCATAACCGTATGCGGGAATCTCACACTGCAGCAGGATGCCCTTGCGGCTCTCCGGCGTAAAAAAGCGATATCCGCTTTCCGCAAAATATGCCTCCCGGCCCTCTGTGTCCCGAATCCGCAGAGGCTTTTTCTGAGCCCTGGGCACATAAATATCCGCAAACACCATGCCTTGATAGGGATGTCCTGTAGAATTGATAAGCAGCAGGGGAAAGCCTTCGCCCCGGGTGTGCAGCGAGTTGGCAATAGCCTGGATCCCGTCGTTGATCAGGTGTCTGGCCTGCGCCAGACTGAAACGGAATTCATCTGCCGCCTCGTTTCGGGAGGGCTCTATGCTGGTGCCTGCCAGCACATCATGAAATTGATTGAACAGCACCTCCTTCCAGGCCGCCTCCAGCTTTTCATAAGGGTAAACATAACTGTCGCCTGCAAAGTCTCTGGCCATGGAGCAGACGGCTTCCGCCTTAAGAAGCGTCCATTCTGCCTGACGGTTCAGACGCTTGATCTCATTGTCCGAGCTGTAGCATCCGAAAAATACTCTTCCCAGCTCTCCCTCCACCTCAGGAAGCTTTTCCTCATCCACCTGAGAGAAAAAGTCCCGGATGGAGGAAAGCTCCATGGAAAGCTCCGGATGCTCCTGCTTCAGCTCATAAATACTGCGGATATTGTCCACTGTGGGGCCGCCTCCATGGTTTCCCACTCCATAAAAAACCGCCATGGAATCCTGTCCGTACCGATCCATCTCCTCCAGGCTCTCGTCCATGTTAACCTGAATGGCCGGCTTGGTCCAGGCCATGTATTCCCCGCCGGCCCGCTCTACAATGATCCGGCTCTGGTCCTTGGCCTTCCAGGCAAACACCGGAGGCACGTTCAGATCCTTTCTGCAAGGCCTGTTGATCACATAGTGCTTCATGCCGCAGCCCTGGTAAATGCAGGGCAGATTTGCCCCATGGCCAAAGCTGTCCACGTTGTACACCGTGTCCGGCGTCCTGGTGAAATATTTGTCTGTAAAGAGCCTGCCGTAGAGAAAATGGCGGATGACGCTTTCACCGCAGGGAATGTCGCTGTCCGGCTCCACCCACATTCCGCCGGCCACCTCCCAGCGTCCCTCCTGCTCCCTCTGCCTGATCCGTTCAAAAATATGGGGGCAGTTTATCTGCAGCCACTCCAGATAACCGATGCTGCTGTGGGTGAACTTAAAATCCGGAAATTCCTCCATGCGGTCCAGCGCAGAGGCAAAGGAGGACTTTACCTCCTGCATGCCCTCCGCCCGTTTCCACAGCCACACGGGATCAATGTGGGTATTTCCCACCATAAAAAGCTTTTTCATGCCGATACCTCCCTGCAGGAAAGCATAATTGTTTTCTTCAAAACAGCCTGACCCTTCAGCATTTCGCTGTAGGCATCCGGGCAGGATCCGCCCACTGACACCTGAAATTCCCCGGCCTCATATTCCCTGCTTCCATCTTCCCGGATAATCTGGAACTGAGCTGCCTCAATTTCAAAGGATATGGTCTTTTCCTCTCCCGAAGCCAGGGAGACACGCTGTATCCCCACCAGCTTCTGAATGGGCACTCTGACGCTGGCTTCCCTGTCCGTAAGATAAATTTCCACCAGCTCATCGCCGGATACGGCGCCGGTGTTGCGTATTGTGACTCTTCCCCGCAGTTCTTCCCCTGCCGTGAGCCGCTCTGTCTCAAATTGGAGATTTTCATAGGCGAAGGTGGTATAGCTTAAACCGAAGCCAAAGGGATACAGGGGCGTTTCCTTAAAAAACTTATAGGTGCGGTTTTCCATGCTGTAATCTTCAAAATCCGGAAGCGTATTGGTATCCCGGTAGAAGGTCACGGGCAGTCTTCCTGAGGGGCTGTATTCCCCGAAGATCAGATCCGCCACCGCCTTTCCTCCCATGGCCCCGGGATACCAGGCCTGGATAATGGCGTCGGCATAATTACCGTGCTCAAAGTCCACACAGGAACCCGTCATATTCACCAAAATCACAGGCTTGTTCCTCTCGATCACTGTGCGGATCAGGCTTCTCTGGGACTCGGGGAGCCGCAGGTTCTTTTTGTCTCCTGTAAAACCCTCCTTGCCCAGGATTTCTTCTCCTTCTATGGTCTCGTCCATGCCCACCACCAGGATGCACACATCCGCCAGATCCACCTGTTGTTTGACCTCCGACAGACAGTCCCCCGCATAGCCGGGATCCTCCAGCTTATACTCGTACAGATGGCAGCCCTTGGAATAATTCACCCTGGCATCAGGCAGGGACGCCCGCACTGCCTCCAGAACCGTGTGGTACTGATTTGCCGTCCCATGATAATTGCCGTTCAGCGGAGTAATGGAATTGGCATTGGGACCGATCACCGCTACGTTTTTCAGCCGGCCTTTATCCAGGGGAAGAATGCCGTTATTTTTTAGAAGCACCAGAGATTTTCTGGCGGCCTCTTCATTCAGGTCACGATGCTCCTGGCAGTCGATAACCTCATAGGAAATCTGGTCGAAGGGCGTTTTTTCATCAAACATCCCAAGCTTCATCCGTGTGGTCATGAGGCGCTCTGCGCCGGTTCGGATGTCCTCCTCGGTGATTAAGCCTTCCTTCAGCGCCGCCAGCAGATAGGCGTATGTGTTGCCGCAGTTTAAATCACAGCCGTTTTTCAATGCCAGAGCCACTGATTCCACCGGGGTGTCCGTGATCATGTGGTGGAGGTGAAAATCCGATATGGCCCAGCAGTCCGATGTAAAATAACCCTGAAAGCCCCATTCCTCCCGAAGCTTTTTCTTCATCAGCGTCTCCGAGCCGCAGCAGGGCTCTCCGTTGGTGCGGTTGTAGGCTCCCATAAAGCCCTCCACTCCTTCTTTGGCCAGGGCTTCAAAGGCCGGCAGGTAGGTCTCCTCCATATCCTTGGGGGAGGCAAGCGCATTAAATTCATGGCGTTTGCCCTCGGGCCCGGAATGTACCGCAAAATGCTTGGCGCAGGCAGCCGTCTTCAGATATCTTTCGTCCCTTCCCTGGAGGCCTCTCACAAAGGCACAGCCCAGGCGGCTGGTGAGATAAGGGTCCTCTCCATAGGTCTCCTGTCCCCTGCCCCACCTGGGATCTCTGAATATATTTACATTGGGGGACCAGAAGGTGATTCCCTTATAGATGCCGTAATCCTGGTACTTCTGGAAGGTATTATACTTGGCGCGGCCCTCGGTGGAGATCACCTCCGCCACCCGTTCCAAAAGCTCCGGGTCAAAGGAAGCTGCCAGTCCGATGGCCTGGGGAAAAACGGTGGCCATGCCGGACCGGGCCGCTCCGTGAAGCGCCTCGTTCCACCAGTTAAAGGCCTGAACCCCCAAGCGTTCAATTTTGGCAGCTTCAAAAAGCATCTGGGAAGCCGCTTCCTCTATGGTCATCTGATCCACCAGATCCTTAGCTCTCTCCTGGAAACTGAAAGCTTCATCCTGAAATTTATATTTTTTCTCCATAATACTCACTCTTTCTTTTGATCCCGGCGCTTTAATTATGGTATCCGCACCGGATCACCCACCAGCCGGGACATGATAATGGTTTTTGCAATACATTCCAGCACTTCCATTTTATGATAGGCATCCATCAGGTCCCTGCCGTAGGTAAGCGCACCGTGATTCTGCAAAAGGATGGCATTACACTCCTCCACGTAGAGCGCCGCTTCCTCCGCAAGCTGCCGGGTGCCCGGAGGCGCGTATTTAGCCAGGGCGCATTTACCCAGCATGACCCGGGATTCGATCAGATAATCCTCCGGTATATTCTTCCCTGCCATGGCAAAGGCTGTGGCGTAGACCGGATGAGTGTGCACCACCGCCGTGATTTCCGGGCGCTTTTCGTATACTACCCTGTGCAGAGGGAATTCCTTGGAGGCCTTTCCGGCACCGTTTACGGAATTTCCTGAAAAATCCGTCACCAGAATGTCCTCCGCCTGCAGAAAGCCCTTATTCCTTCCCGAGGGCGTGATCAGAATATGCTCCCCGGATACTTTCCGGCTTACGTTGCCGTCGCAGGCGCTTACCAACTGTCTGTCATACAAAAGGCGGCAAACCTGTGCCAGCTCCTGTCGTTCCTTTTCATACATGTGCATGTACCTCCTTATCTGTGAACTGCCTTGGGGGTAAGGCTGTTTCCGGCGCCCGGGCGCTGCAGCAGACGGATCATGTTGCTTCATATAGAATGCGGATTCGCTGCCTTCCTTTTCTTTCCAGTGAAATGTGATACAGGCATTCTTCCTTTTCCAGCCGGTCTGTCAGGTCCTCATCCTGTACGTAAATCCGGCTGACGAAAGCCTGTGTATAAAAGGAAAAGCGTCCGCCGTCTTTGATGATAATCTCACATTCCTTTTCCTGATCACCCGGAGTACGGAAAAGTACGGACTCCAGGCTGTGGCTGCTCATGTATTTATCTGTGAGGCCGATGGGAGTGATCTCATCCTTTATAGGGAGAAACAGCCGAAGGGCATAGCCGCCCCGCTTAAGGGTTACCGGCTCTGTCTCATGGCGTTTGCACTTATAGCAGCTTCCGGAAAAATAATCGTAGACCAGGAAGCGCTCTCCCTCCAGGCCGTATACATCCGCTGCACACAGGTTTGTGGTAAATTCCCCGTCAGTCTCCCCCAGATGAAACAGAGCCGCCGCACCGGTGTGGTTCACGGTGTTGGTAAGGGTAAGATTTTTATGATCCGGGTCAAAGTCAAATATACAGTCCGGGGCAGGCAGGGCGCTTCGTTCCATCCGCAGAATTTTTCCGTCCCCATAAATCAGAGGCTCCAATACTTCTCCCCTGGTTTCTCCGATCCGGTCACTGAAATATATGGGACCGCCGCTGACGGCCCGCACCAGGGCATGTCTCACCGCATCCTCATGCTTTGTCCAGAACATATCCCAGTCGCAGAAGTAAATCTGAGAATGCCAGACGGCGTTAAAGGAATTCTGAAGCATATGCTCCCGAAACCCTTTCTCATCCTCCGGAACAAAGTCATCGCTGTTCCTGGAAAGTCCGGACACGGGACGATTCATAACGTTTTCCGCGGCCATTCCCATACAGTTGATCAGATTGCCGTCCATGAAAAGACCTGCCACCGCCTCCAGCGCCTGGTGGGCTCCTGCCGCCGCTTTTCCGATGACCTCGTTATTCCGATAATAATTCTTCAGCGCGCTCTGTCCGTCCACCTTTACAAAATCGATGCCCTGATTCCGAAGCAGCGCATACCATTTTCTCCAGAATCCAAATCCCTTTTCCGGTTCAAAATGAGGAAGGAGCTTTTCGTTTTTGGTCTCATATAAATATTCTCTGCATTCCTCCGCCGCCTGGCTGCCGGGCAGAATCCCTCCCCAGTAGCCGCCAAAGGCATGCCACACGCCGATATGACGGATTGTTGTGCTCTCCCGGATCTCCCGGGTCATTTTTTCAAAGCCCTCCGGAAATTTCTCCTTCTCCGGCTCCAGAGAATACAGGGCCTGATCCTTTACCGAAAGCCACCCGTCATCCATAAGGATCCATCGTACCGGCAGATCCTTGTCTGTAAATTCCTTAGCCTTTTGGCGAACCTTCTCCTCTGTGATATCCGTGTAAAAGGCATCCCAGCTGCACCAGCCCAGATATTCAAACATTTCCGGATATTTTCTGCCTGTTTTCGCAGGGATATGCCGGATACGGCAGGCCTCCTGCCAGCCCTTCTCCACCACCGGATAAAGCTCTGTCCCCTGGCTGCAGACCAGAACGGTCTCTTCAAAACGGTGGATCCCGCCAGTATATCCGGTGATATGCAGTTCCAGCTGACTGTTTTCGTTTCCCTGGAGATAAGTCTTCATTTTCTCCCCGGCCATGGGAATGAAGCAGCCGAAATCCTTCTCATATTTCACAAACAGGGACTGAGTTCTGGCAGGAACATGCCTCCAGGAATTTCCGAAGGCCGGCCTGCTCCACCAGTCCCGGTGCTGGTACTGGGCACAGATCCCCAGAGGCTGTTTTAAGGACAGGGTCACGATAACCGGATCTGCGGCCTCCAGGTTATTGTTCTCCCGAAAAGGAGCCTGTT
>OFGC01000319.1_pt1 | contig 54265 bp, 42 predicted proteins | sample 1521691 | NCBI WGS metagenome assembly OFGC01 (sample SAMEA3504121, study PRJEB24116) | mouse gut metagenome | biome: mouse gut; feature: mouse-associated habitat; material: faeces | place: Denmark | collected 2011
AAAGCTGAAGTCATACTTTAACGATACAATTTCCATCCATGCTCCTCCTTTGCATGCAGAGGATACGTCTGCAGATGGCACACATTTGAAAATCCTCTGCTTTGTTATTTGTGATTGTAAAAATTTGAATAGAAAGCATAGATTTTCCGATGTTATGAATGACGGTTCAGAAGTGTCAGAATAAATTCAGAATCATTATGCTTTGATAGTAGACTAACACACAAGCATGGAATTTTCAAGCTATATTTTCTCCATAATTTTCCGGGGATTATAATCATTTTTTTAAATTTTTCAACCAGTACAGAACTAAGTCATCATCATTACAGCAATCTGCATATTGGGGGCAAGTCTTTTCTCCGTACCTGACTCCGGTGCCGTCAGGAATATACCCCCGCTTTACATACAATCTTTGGGCGCTTCCATATCCACTATGTAAACCGACGCCAAGATAAACAACATCAGAATATTGCGAAGCTATTTTTTCCGCTGCGTCCAACAATTATTTCTCCAGCACCCCGAAATCAACAATTTCCGGATATCCCTGATTGGCAAATGCTCCCCATTTTGAATCAAGATACACATTAATGTATCCTGCCACGTTTCCCTTATATTCAGTAACTGATGATATTGCTTTTCCCTCGGCTTGATGCTACAGCCTCATTTTATATTTCTCAACAGTTTGGCTCCATCCCTGAGCTATCTCTTCGTCGGTAATGATTTGAGCGTCACTTTGCACCATATTACGTATTAATAGTTCGGTATCCTTATAATAATCCATATATTCCCTCCGCAAATTCCACTTCCTGTTTCAAGTCTGCTGTCAGCGGATGGTCTGGCAGATTTCTTTCAGCTTAACCGCCAAGCCCCTGTCGGCCGGAAGCCATTCCACATTTTCCAGTTCATCTCCTGTCAGCCAGCACGCCGCCTCATGCTCCTTCAAAACAAGCTTTCCGGATTTCAGAGTGCACAAAAAGCAGTCCATGGATAAATGAAACTGGGAATAATCGTACTCCACCGTATCAAACAGCTCCCCAACCTGAATCTCCGCCTCAAGCTCCTCCTTAATCTCTCTAAAAAGAGCCTGCTGAGGAGTCTCACCCGGTTCTATTTTTCCGCCTGGAAATTCCCACCCATCCTTAAACTCGCCGTAGCCCCGCTGGGTTGCAAAGATTTTACCATCATGAATTATGATGGCCGCCACTACCTTAATTGTCTTCATATTTCACTCCATTCCGCTCTCAAAAGCTATTTGTCCTCTTCAATTACTACATTATCCTTTAACAATATATTCATATATGTCATCCCGAACCGGCGTGTCCAATATCCATTCAATTTCCACCGCTGTTTTGTCCGTGTTACTCATAGTAAACTCCTTAACTCTTCCAGATGGTTTCATTCGTCCCAGATAATAAAACTCCTTAGATATTTTGTCATCCTTATTTTTTCTGACAAACAGTTCAATCTTGATCCCCCTCTCTTCAGAGTGCAAAAAATTCTGCACATCCTCCGAGTTAATAGTCCTGCTTTGTTTGGAAATAGCAATCAATACATTGGTACTGAGAAAATGGTCTTCATATTTTATTGTATCTTGAATATTCTCCGATTTATCATAATTAATAAATACGGGAAAGGTTTTCGTCTGCTGATCATATTTATATCCGCCAATATTCAGCGGCACCTCATTATTCTTCCAGTCCAGCAGCCTGCAAACATCCTCATATGTATATTTTTGATAAAGCACCAGATTAGTATCTTGATAACAACTGCTGTAGTTAACTCTATAGCGGGCAATTCCAAACTCAATCAGCTCCTTCAAAATCTTGTAAAAATTCGGATTCCTCAACATTCTTTCAAATGAATCCGATACTCTATAATCATCTGTTGTTTCTTCTTTTTCCAAAAAAACACAATCTGAATATGTTTTTCGTCCGGTTCCTGTAGGGAACTCATTTGTCAGCATATTAATCACATTACCTTCCGTGTTTTTCTGCATTGCTATTCCATATTTTTTCTGTAAGGTTTCCTTCAAGGCCTCCAAAAGTCTGTCCCTGTAGCCCATAGCCCTCTTTAAAACTTCAAGCTCATGAATCCGCTTCCCACTGGCAAGCTTTTTGGATACAAATTCTATTACCTTTTCTTCTGACTCAGACAATCGAATTTTAAAATCAGCCTCATATTTCACCAAAAATTTATAATAAGATCCCAAGCTATTATTGTCAAAAATCCTCAGAACATCCATCTCGCCGTATTTATCAAAATCCTGCAGTTCTGGAATTCTCCCCAATTTATGCTTTAGGTTGATATAGTTCTCTCGTATCAGCTTAATATCACTAAAATTGGCCATATCAATCGCCGCAAAGATTCTTTTCTTTGATATTTCATCAAAATGAATGGTCGATGATCCAGGAATGATCCTCTCACCCTCCAACACATATCTTCGAATATTATCCTTGTTATAGCTCCGGTCCCCGGACAGTGCTATTGGAATCATAAAATTATTCCTGTAGTTTCCAATGAAATCCAAAATTACTACATATTCTTTTCCTTCTGCTTTTCGAAGCCCCCGTCCAAGCTGCTGTACAAATACAATAGGAGACTCCGTAGGCCGAAGCATAACTACCTGATTAATTTCAGGTATGTCCACACCTTCATTAAATATATCAACTGTAAATATATAATCAAGTACGCCATCTGATCGTTTATTGTTTTCGCTCATACCACTTTGTAAATACTCAGAACAAGTATTTTGGCTCTGCGTTTCTTTGGCTACCAGGCGTTCAATCGCCTTTTCACGAGTTTCCTGGCTGTCTTCTCCGGTCAAAGCCATTGTTTGGTATCCACGCTCATTAAATTTTTCACTTAGCGCTATTGCTTCCCGCTTGGAACTGCAAAACACCAATCCTCTTACTCTATCCCCACAGTAACCATAAAAATTGATCTGATCTATCACATAGCTTACGCGTTCATCTGATGTCAATTTGTTAAAATCCTTCAAGCCCGTTTTTTCGTCCACAACTTCTCCATTTATTTGAAGATCTGTTATCCCAAAGTAATGAAACGGACACAGAAGATTTTCTTCCAATGCCTGTTGTAAACGTATTTCATAAGCAATATTATGATCAAATGCCTGATACACATCAAAACTATCTGTACGCTCCGGAGAAGCCGTCATTCCCAACCATAGCCGCGGCTCAAAATATTCCATAATATTTTGATAACTGGATGCGCCCACTCTGTGTGCCTCATCTATTACAACAATATCGAATTCATCTCTTCTAAATTTTTTCAATATCTCCGGTTTTGCCATCATTTGCATGGTAGAAAAAAGGAAATCAGCATCAAATCCCCGAATGTTTCCAGACAGCAAGCCAAAGGATTTTGTAGTGCCAAATACTTTCTGATAGCTGATAATAGAATGCCTGGCAATTTGTTCTCGGTGAACCAGAAACAACGCTTTTTTCGGCTTTTCTTCTCTCAAGGCAAATGCCGACGCATAAGTCTTTCCTGTCCCTGTAGCTGATATCAGCAAAGCCCGCTGTACTCCTGCGTCCACCATTCTGCGAAGATTGGAAACAAACGCTAACTGCATCTTATTTGGTTTCAGCGTATACTGTTCAAGCTGTGGAATCGCATTCTTTTTAGCAATCAGTCTCTGCTTTCGAGTCAATTCATAGCTTACCCTGTAGCTTTCAATAAACCTCTCATAAGGAAGCGTATGCTCAGAATCCCACAGTTCATCATATTCTTCTATGATCTGTCCGGCAAACTCTCCCTGCTTTGTGGATATCAGCCTTGTGTTCCACTCTCTGTTCTTCGTGAGAGCGCTCAGTGTCATATTGGAGCTTCCTAAAATAATACGGTATATCTCCTGTTTTCTGAATATGTAACCCTTAGTATGGAATCCTTCTCCTGCCTCCCCGGATTGATACATTCTCAATTCAATATTTTCCAATCCAGCCAGTTTATCCAACGCCTTAGGCTCACTGAATGTAAGATAATCCGTGGTGATAATCCGTCCGCGGACTTTTCTTTGCTCAAGCTCCTTCAATGTCTGCAGAAGCGGAGTAATCCCGCTCATGGTAACAAAAGCGACGCTAATCAAAAACTCATCGCATTCCAACAGTTCTTTTTCTATGGAAGACAGAACCTTCCTGCCCTCTTTATAGTTATTTGAAACAAATTGCGGCCTGTACGCAAGATTTGACCTGTTGGTTTCATCAATAAATGCCGTTGACAGGGCATCCCTTATTTCAATAATTTTGGCTTCCTCCATAAAGGCATCCTCCATAAAACTGCAGTCCTTCCCATTTCCTCTCACAGCCTCGTACATTCTCCGCTTCTCTTCCCCTTCACACAAAGATCATAGCTCTCCCCGATCATCCTCTTCACCTCCGCCTCCGGCACGGTTCCGTCCAAAATGACCGTGTTCCAATGTTCCTTGTTCTGATGATATCCGGGGATGACAGATTTATAAGCCTGCCTCCAGAAATCCCGCCACTGGGGATCCACCTTCACGTTGATCCTCAGCTGTCCCTCATATTCGTAAGTCCACACAAAGGCCTTTTTGTTTTTCCGACAACGGACCAGCACCCAATTCTCATCATGAAAGGGCCGGTCCAAATATGTATCCTGAAATGTTAGTCCGTATGCCAGTATTTTCTCCCTCGTATCCATGTTCTGCGCCTCTTTTGTTTCAATCCCTTCAAACCGCCGCATCCCGCCATAAGTTTCGATTACACGTCCGGCTGTTGTCTTCCCGGACACAAAAAGCCCTCGAAAATCTATATTTATTCCAGTATATCCGAATCTCGCCCCGCTGTAAAGCCGTTACTATTTGCCTTTTATCATCCGGTATGATACAATACCTCCAGAGAAAAAAATATACCGGAAGGTGGAAAAAAAATGGAGAAAGTGACATTAGTTATCATGGCAGCAGGTATCGGAAGCAGGTTTGGGCAGGGAATCAAGCAGTTGGCGCCTATTGGGCCGAACGGCGAGATTATCATGGACTATTCCATCTATGACGCCATGGAAGCAGGGTTCAATAAGGTGGTATTTGTAATCAGGAAGAGTCTTGAGAAGGATTTTAAAGAAATTATCGGCAGACGTATCGAAAAAATTGCCCATGTGGAATATGCTTATCAGGAGCTTGACGATCTGCCGGAGGGCTTCGAAAAGCCCGCGGAGCGGAAAAAGCCCTGGGGAACCGGACAGGCAGTTCTGAGCGCAAAGGCTGTGGTGGACGGGCCCTTTCTGGTGATCAACGCCGACGACTATTACGGAAAAGAGAGCTTTCAGAAGGTTCACGATTATATGGTAAATCAAATGAAGGAGGATTCCGATGTCTATGACCTGTGCATGAGCGGCTTCATGCTGGCCAACACCTTAAGTGAAAACGGCGGCGTGGCCAGGGGAGTGTGCAGAGTCAACGACGACGGGTACCTGGAAACCGTTACGGAAACCTTTGACATCAAACGGGAAGGCGACGGCCTCACCGCCGCAGACGAACAGGGAAATCCTGTGAAAGTGGATATCAACTGCCATGTGTCCATGAATATGTGGGGGATTCCCGCCTCCTTCCTCGGTGAGCTGGAAAAGGGCTTCCCGGAATTTCTGGCAGGCCTCAAAGAGGGTGATATCAAGGCGGAATATCTGCTTCCAAAAATCATTGACAAGCTGGTGGCAGAAGGGAAAGCCACCGTTAAGGTGCTGGAAACCTCCGACAAATGGTTCGGTGTCACCTACAGAGAGGATAAGCAGGCGGTGGTGGACTCTCTCCGGGCGCTGATCGCTCAGGGGGCCTATCCTGAAACTCTTTACTGAAAACACTCGAAAGAGGCGGTTATACCGCCTCTAAAATAATGAATGAACTTCCATAAATTCCCGTCAAAATTATTCCCACATAAGTCAACAACCTCTCGGCATTCGTCAAAGTCCCATGGATGCAGGCATCCGGGACTTTGACTCATTGCCCGCAGGAATCAAGCTGCGACTTGATTTCTTTTGGGAATTTTTCTCATATCTTGTCCTTTCTTTCTATTTACCCTACTATTAATTAGAGGATTTAATTCGCTTTCAATATGCGGTCTCCCGCCGGTTCATATCGAACCCTGCAGGAGTTGATTTGGGAATTTGAAAGCGGCATCCGAGAAAAAGAGACCAACAGGGAGAAACAGCAATGGAAGACACAGAGATTGTAGACCTGTATTTTGCGCGGTCTGAGACGGCAATTCAGGAAACGGGGAAAAAATATGGAGCATATCTGCATCAGGTGGCCTATAATATTCTGCGAAGCGCCTCCGACACAGAGGAGGTTCTGAACGATACCTATCTGGGCGCGTGGAGGGCTATGCCTCCCACAAGGCCCTGCAGTCTGAAGCACTTTTTATCCCGCATTACCAGAAACCTTTCCTTTGACCGACTGGACTATCTCAACGCCGGAAAAAGACACGCGCTGTTCGTGGAAATGGACGAATGCATTCCTGATCGGCAAAGCGATATGGAGCAAGTGTGGGAAGCCCGGGAAATCGGCATGATTCTCAATCGCTTTCTGGAAGCATTGGACAAAAAAAGCTGCGCCGTCTTTCTGGCCAGATATTTTTATTCTTATTCCATTGATAAACTGGCCAGACAATACGGCCTCACCCCACGGCAGGTAAAATATTTGCTCTCCAAAACCAGACGCAGGCTGCGGGACTATTTTGAAAAGGAAGGTGTCACATTATGAAAAGCGAAAAACCGCCTGGCGCTGGCGGCGCTGTCAAATTGAATGAAGCCTTTCAGTACGTGGATGATTTTTTCCTGGATCTGGTAGAGCAGGAAAAAGTCTTTGGGAGAAAAACTGCAGTGCCCGGATCCACAAAGCCTGCACGGATGTTCCTGACCGGGGCCGCCGCCTGTCTTTGCCTGCTTCTGGTGCTGCCTGTAGCGGCAATGGCCCATAACTGGTTCGGACTAAAGGATCTGTTACTGCCGGAAACACCCGGACCGGCATTTGCAGGACCGGGCAAGGGCTTTGATCTGCCGGAATTTGACATCATTTCTCTGTCAGGCTACCACACCAGCCCAGAAGCTCAGGCCCTTGCAGAATGGGAAAAGTTTCTGGCCGGATATGATCCCGACGGCAAAATCGCCGCCGAAATCGGAAATGATCTGTTTGCGGCGCCAAACCGGGAGGACTGGCTGCTCTATAACGTTTATTCTTATGAAATGGGAGAAAAGCTGGACGAAATCGCCGGAAAATACGGCTTAAAGCTTCATCAGAAGATTAACGATGTAAGCCCGCAGGAGCTGGAATACCAGACAGGCGGCACCTTTATAAAAAACAGCACAAACTATTGGGGGTATATTTATGAGGACGGCACCTTCCAGTTTGACGGCGATGTGGAAATCGAAGGCTTCGGAACGGCTTCCTTCCAGTTCAGAAGGGCTGTCAAGGGATCTTTCCAGGATGTTGCCCTGAATATCGGAGATGCGGAAAACTATACGGAATGGCAGTATTTAACCGCCTGCGGAGAACCGGTGTTGCTGGCGCTGGGTGATTCCAAGGCACTGCTCTTTGCAGATTTTGACGATTGCTTCATCGCCGTAAATGTACTGGACGGAAGCCGGTCAGGGATGACCCGGGAAGATCTCCAACGACTTGCTGACCTGATCGATTTCCAGATTTTAAAGGAGGTTCAGATCCCGGATATGCGGGGGGATTCCTAAGAATCCCCTCTGCATTTTTATTTCCGCGAGGCTGTTGACTTTCCCATAAGAACCTTAATATTATGTCCTGCATATAATCCCCAGGAAACCAGCATCATGATAAAGCATATGGCAATGATCACGCTGGAAACCCCGCCCGGAATCTGATACCATATTAAATGAATTACTATCATAGTATAAAGCAGAGTGGTTGTCACCTTGCCATGCCAGACCGCTCCCGTCACCACACCGGATTTCCGGATAACCAAAAGGGAGCTGATTCCTACCGTGGTTTCCTTTACCGCAAGAAGTCCCAGGGGAAACCACATCATCGGAAAGCGTGTCACAAGGCAGACCAGCATTGCCCCCTGCGTCAGCTTGTCTGCCACGGGATCCAGCATTTTCCCCAGATTGCTCACCATATGGAAACGCCGGGCAATAAAGCCGTCCGCCATATCCGTCAGCCCGGATAACAGCAATAAGCCTGCGGTCAGCAGATATTCACTTCTGAAACAGTATGTCCAAATGAAAACCGGAATCAGCAGCAACCGGAATGCAGACAAAAGGTTAGGTATCGTCAATATCTTGTTTTCAGTTTTCCCGCTGGGACACATAATAGTCTTCCTCCTGCGCTATATGTGGATATGCATGCAATTATAGTGTCATATCCGCTTCATGTCAACGTCCCATTGCAAAAAGCTTTTTAAACTCCAGGCTCTCCATACGGGGAAAGCCCTCCCGGAAATCGATTTCTCTTCCCTCTTCCGCAGTGCGTATTCCCTGCCGCAGACAGCGGTTTGCCTCCACATCCGTCATGCTGATCCTTCGAAGCTTTTCAAACTCCTCTTTTGACATATCAAGCTGCTTTTCTGTTGTCTGTGGATCATACAGCTTTTTCTTCAGATAATGTGCAGCCGCCATGGCCAAAAAGTATATCTCATCCCGATAGGCACGATACAATTCCAAAAAAGTCAACGCAATGGAATACAGGTTGATATTGGCATTTTTCAGATCAATAGGGCGCCTTTCCGCCTGGTCCGACAAAGCAACAGCCGAAAGGCAGACGCTTGCTGCCTTATTTCCCAAATTGGCCTCCGCCAGAGCCCATTCGCAATAGAAGGAACGGCTCTCCATGGGATAATTGACATCCCGGAACAGGCTTACACCCAGCTTTGGCTGCTTTAGGTTCCTGTACAGCTTGGATAGGTGAACAATAAAATATTCATCATAAGGATCAAGCTCCAGCGCTTTCCTGTCAATCTTTACCGCCAGCGTATTGTTTTTTCCCACAAAGTGTTCTGATAAATACCGCCATTTTCCAAGCTTTTCGATATAAACGCCTTTCTGGCTGGCTTCTATGGCCGCCTCCACCATTTCCACGAATTTTTCATCAAAATCCACATGAAATTCTTCATCCAGAATTCTTTTAGCGGACTTGGCAATGGAACCATGACGAGTGTAAATCATATCCCCGCTGACCGTGCTGGCAGCCTCATCTCCCAGGGGCCCCAGAATTCTTTGCTTAACCTGGTTTTCCGGACAGTGATAAAGCTGGGCCATAACCGGCTTGGATAAAAAATACAGCTTTTCCGAGTGCATTGCCACAATGTAGACAAAGGCATCCAGCAGCGTCACTTTGTTTAACGGTTTTTCGTTCAAATTACGCAGCATTTCCCGCACATGGTTATGCAGCTCATCTCCGTATCTGGTCGCCAGCATGGCTCCCAGCAATGCGCTCTCATCAGGATCATTTCTTTCCGCATCCAGAGAAGACTCCACCAGCTTCTGCTTTGCCGCCTCCGTGCTCAGCCCCTTCAGCCTTCCCAGCCCCTCATCCCCCAAAGCCTTCCAGGCTGTCACAATCCTTCCCGCGTCTTCCTCCTGAATTCCCTTCAGGGTTCGTCTGCTGAAGCTGACCGAGGAGGTCCAGGGAAGCTTTTCCGCCTCGCTGTTAAACCAATCCGTGTCTCTGGAGCACAGCAGAAAATGCACATTCTGGAGCTTTCTCTGCCGCAGCCTTTTCAGCAGCTGAAACAACCCCGTTTATCCCAAAAAGAAAGCATGTGCCTCTCCACACATGCCCTCATCCTAAAATATATCCGCAAAATATCCATTCTGTAAAATGCAGTCAACCCACAAAGCAGCTCAAGCCTTACACAGTCAATACCCTTCCGCGGAGCAGAGCGCACTAAAGTGAAAGGAAACGCAGACTCACATAACAGAAATCCCATAATCCAAAATAACCCGGCCATGCTCATCCGGCGTGGTATACCTGGGACAGTTGTACCGCTCGAAGCACCAGTCGTCCTCCTTCCGCTTCAAGCCCTGGGCCCTCAATTCCTCCAGGCACATATTATGGGTGTCCATGGAAAAGAATTCCCCGCTTTTCTCATCGCCGTACAAATAAAACACGGCATACTCCAGCGGCTCCATATCTACGTGTTCGAAGTCCTCCGGAACGACTGTATCCGCCGAGAAAAACATGCCGATCCAATGTTCCGGCATACCGTCCACGATGTGAACTGCGCCCATATAGCCATGGTCGTTTATGGGCAGAAGACCGTTCATAGCCTCCAGCTTCTCAAACCAGCCATTTGACCACCATTCGCCCCAATTGGGGCCGTTTAAATACCTTTTGCCGATAAACCGGGCGGCGGGACAGCTTTCCCTTTTTACTTTCAGAATTTTAACCATATGCTTTCCTCCTCTGAAATAAATAATCGTTTTATTACCTTCCTTTTTGTCAGCCTGCAAAGCGTTTGTTTCTGCGGCAGGCCGCTGCGAAGAAAAGCAGCGCCGCCGCCAGATTCAGCAGCAGGATCCCTGTCTGGCCCCAGGACGGATGCAGATTCTCCACCTGCCCCATCAGCAGATGAATCTGTCCTGAATAAGTGACCCTGGCCAGCTTGGCAATGCTCTCATTAAACGCGGCCAGCATGGGAAGAAATGAAAGAATCAGCATCACGGGCATGGAAATGGACGTGGCCATCATCTGATTTCTGCTGAACACTCCCACAGCCGCCCCCACAATAATGGATACCAAAAAACCTGCCCCCATTATCAGCATAAAATTTCCAAACCCGCTTCCCCGGTATCCTCCCGCCAGACCGATCACCGCTGCACCGGCCATACACAGGCACCACACATAGATCCCCACTCCTGCCAGATACTCTCCTGGTCTCACATTTGACATAAGAAGTACCCTGAGTGTATTTTTTTCCTTTTCCTCAGCCAAAATGGCACTGGTGCAGAGCAGCGGAGCCATTCCCAGATACATGGCACCAAAAAGCATGGCAAAATAGTGCTCCGGCATCCCGGGAATTTCTATAGCATTTTCCATAATGATCGTTATAACGGGAAACATCACAAACTGGATCAATATCTCTTTATTCTGCAGTGTATCTTTTCCCTGTTTCCATAAAACGGATAAAATGTGTCTCAACATGCCTGCCCTCTTTCTGCTGAAGTTTCCTCTCAGCAATTCTAATCCTCCCGGTCAGTTCAATCTTCCCGGTAATCTCATTCTTCTGATCAGTTCAATCTTCCCGGCAATCTCATTCTCCCGGTCAGTTCAGGCCCCTTCCTGTCAGCTCCATAAAAACGGTTTCCAGATCCGGTTCCGAAGAATGGATCGTTTCAAGCTCTCCTCTTTCCAGATACTGCATCATCTCTTCCAGGCCGGATCGGTCATGTCCCAGAATCAGGTCGGTTCCGTTATAAAGATGCAGCATAAGCGTTTTCTGATGATTGTACTTCCGGCAGATTTCATCCGGCTCTCCGCACTCCACCACCCGGCCTTCATTCAGCAGCGCCACATGATCGCAGAGCTTCCCGGCCTCGGCCATATTGTGTGTGGTGAGAAAAATAGCAGCTCCCCTCTCCCTCTCACCAAGAAGCAGTTCATGAATTTCCGCCGCCGTTCTGGGATCAAGACCGCTGGTGGGCTCATCCAGAAAGAGAAGCCTTGGCTCTCCCAAAAAGGCTCTGGCCAACAGCAGACGATTTCTCATTCCCTTGGACAGTCTGGAGACAAGAGTTTTCCTGGCCGGCCAAAGCCCCACCTTTTCCAGAACATCCTTTCCCCGCTCCTTGGGAATTCCGCTCAGCATGGTGAAAAACTTCAGATTGTCAATACAGTTCATCCGCTCATACAATCCAAAGCTGTCCATCATGATCCCGATATCCCTGTGCTCCTGTCCGGTCAGTTTTCCGGAAGGTTTTCCAAACACCTCCGCTGTTCCGCTTTCCTGCTTTAGCTGCCCTGTAAGAATTTTGATCAGTGTAGTCTTTCCTGCGCCGGAAGGCCCCAGCAATCCGAAAATCTCTCCCTGCTTAACCTGCAGACTGACATCCTCCAAAACTCTTTTTTGGCCGTAGCAGTGCTGCAGACCTGCTGTTTGAACTGCAAGTCCGTTCCTGTTTTTCATAATATTCCTCCCTTAAAATCGCTCTCTTAAACTGCCTTAATCATAAACAGCTCCATAGGCTGCTCGTATCCCGGAACATCAACGATAAAACCGCCGCAATCCTTATATCCCATTTTTCTGTAAAAGTGCTGAGCCGCTTCATCCACCTGGGTGGAAGTTAAAACCATGCCGTAACCCTGGGAGCTCATATCTTTCTCCCAATATTCCATAAGTCTTCTGCCGTAACCTCTTCCCTGATACCTGCGGTCAATAAAAAGCATGGTACAAAACGGCGTGTTATCCCAGAATAAATGATATCTCAGCACACCGACCCGCGTGCCGTTTTCCAATATCACATAACCCTGTTTATCGCGGACCTTTTTGACAAATTCCTGCTCCGGCAAATGTCTGTCAAGACTGTACCAGAACTCCTGGTCTGCCATTTGCGCATGTCGAATCTCTATGGACATCCTGCTGCCTCCGGTTCCTTCGCCTCTTGCGCCTCCTCTGCCTCTTCTGACGACTCCGCCGCCTCCGGTTCCTTCGCCTCTTGCGCCTCCTCTGTCTCTTCTGACGACTCCGCCGCCTCCGGTTCCTTCGCCTCTTGCGCCTCCGGCTTCTCCGGCTCCTTCAATTCCTCTGCCTCTCTCGGAACGTCCTCTTCCAGGCCTTTCGATTCCTTCTCCGGCTCTTTTGTCCCTGTCTGCTCTGAAAGCAAATCGCTTATCTTAAGCTCCCCTTTGGTGCCCGGGCTTCCGTTTCCGCTTCCTCCCAGGCTGCCGGCTCCCCGGTGGCGCATCGGGATCACCGTCTCGTGGCCGCAGTTTTCAAGCTTCACACTTTTCAGACGCTCCAGCGCTTCTGCCATTTCTTTATTTTCCGTTCTTTCCTTCAGGATGGACAATACCATGCTGACCGCCGCGCTTCCCCCAAAGCAAATAAAAAATAACACCCATGGAAGCCACATATCAACCGGAAACCAGCCGCACAAAAAGATAAAAAGAACCAGCACCAGGATTACAGTGCCAAACATCCCCGCCGTTCTCAGCTTTACGGATATATTTTTCATCAAAATATCGGTAAAAAATAGAAACTTCAGCGACACAATGATCACCGACAGCAGGAAAAATTGCAGCATAGTAACTATAGTCAGCCCTGCTGTCCCCAGTTCAAAAATGGTAGAAAAAGAGCTGGCGCTCTCCCCGAACAGCATACAGAAGATGTTCAGACACAGTATGGAAAATCCAAATATCAGAAAAACCTGTGCTCCAAAATCAAAGACGGTCTCCCTTCGTTTCATGCCTTCATAACCCCCAATCTTCTTTTGATCTCATCCGCATATTGCCGCGATACCATAATCCTCTCTCCGCTTTCCAGCGTCAGGCAAAGCCTTCTTTCCACATCGTTTTTCAGTGACCGGATATAATGAAGCTGTACCAGACAGGATCGGCTCACCCGCAGGAATCCATATTCCATCAGCTTTTCTTCCATCTCATACAACTTCAGCTTTGATTCATACCAGACATCCCGGGTGTAAACAATGGTCTTCCTGTCCACTGCTTCGATATAAATAATTTTTGATACGTCCAAAATATATGTTTCGTCCTCTTTTGTGACCATCAGCTGCTGATTCAGAATACGAAGTGTTCCAATTATCTTTTCAATCTCCGGAGTCAGCTGACTGCAGGAAATCATGATCTCTGTTTCCCTTACAGAGGCGTCCACCTGAATCCCTATCCTCACCTTTATGCCTCCTATCGTCTGCCTTAAGGCTTCCGCCATTCCGCCTCCGCCTGATGCTCTGTTACATTAAAATTTACCATGTTTTCCTTCGCAAAACAAGGGAATTAACACAAGTTGCCGCATTTTACGTATCAGTTCAGCCCTGCCGTTCACAAGTTGCCAAAACAAATGCAAAAAGCCCTGCCCCTCGCACGAAACCGATCTGGGTATCACATGCGCCGAGGCAGGGGCTGTTTTTCTGAAAGTAAAAGTATACCGGAAACCTGCAGGGTTATTCAAAACCAGGTACAGCTCTATCTTGACGAAACCTTCTGATAGGCTCTCACATAATCGATCTCCATCACATAGGGCAGGTCCTCCTCTGCCACCGGGCCGCCCATAAAGCCGCCCACAGCAATGTTCAGGATCAGATAGAATGGCTGATCGTAGGGCCAGGCGTTCTCCGTCTGGTCCTCCGGATCATCCGTTCTGCAATACTTACAGACGCTTTCGCCGTCAAAAAAATATTCCACATAGTCCCGGGTCCACTCCATTCCGTAGATATGGAAGTCCTGGCAGACGCCTTCCCTGTAAACACTGGTGGAATACTGTCTGGTGTCCCTTCTGGTATGATTATGCTTTTGAGAATGGAGGCTGTACACAATATCATTTTCGTGCACCAGGGTATGCTCCATCATGTCGATCTCTCCGCACAGGGGCCAGCCGGTTCCCTGCCGGATGGAATCCGCCAGGAACCAGAATGCCGGCCAGGAGCCCCTTCCCTGGGGAAGCCTGGCCCGGATCTCAAAATAACCGTACTTCCAGGACTGCCTGCCATACGTGGTCATGCGGCAGGAGGTGTACTGCCGTTCCCCGTCCTGCTCCTTTCTGGCGCACAGGGTAAGCTTCCCGTCCTTTACAAACACATTATCCGGTCTGTCGGTGTATGCCTGCAGCTCCCTGTTGGCCCACTGATGATTGCCCAGGTCATAATTCCATTTTTCCGGATCCGGTTTTCCCTCATAATCAAATTCATCCGCCCACACCAATCGGTATTCATCCATTCTCGCAAACATAACTGTCTCCTCTTTCCCGGCAGACCATCCCTTACATCTTACAATCTGATGCCTGTTCTTTCAGGGGATCCTCGCCTTATTCTCACTGGTAGATAACCGTGCGAATCTCATGTGCATCTACCTGAAAGCGCACACTCTCCCCCGCCTCTGCCAGCGACACCATAACAGGCTTTTCTGCAGCGTTTATAAGCACCACCGTCCGGGTACCGTCTCTGTTGATAAAGGCCGCCGTTTCCAGCTCCCTGCTGTAACAGCTGGCCACCGCCTGTCTGGCTCCCGGCTTGATATACCGGCTGAAATGACCTATGTAATAATAGGACAGGCGCTTTTCAATGCCGCCTTTTCCGTCACACATTACCGGCGCGGCACAGAAATTTTCCACATGGTTGGGGCCTCCCTGGGTATCCAGCAGAAGGTTCCAGTCAAACCAGGCTTCGGCGCCTGCCCTCAGATTTCCCAGCATATCATGAGCATACATCTCCGCCTTCTGTACCTCTCCGGAGTCTCCGAACCGAGAATATTCCACACACCCCTCCGTGAAAAACACCCTCTGCTCCGGGAACGCCCTCTTCACGGCCCGGATACTGTCAAAATGATCCCCTGTGTACCAGTGCATGGCCACGCCGCTCACCGCCTCCCGGCAGCCCGGCACCTGAAAGCTCTCCCTGGCTCTGTCATACATGTTTTCCTTATTGTGATCCCAGATAAAAATCTGAATATCCTCAAGTCCTGCCGCCCTTAAAGCAGGCGCCAGAAAATCCGCCGCGAAACGCCCCTCTTCCCGGGCCGTATAGATACAGGAATCCCATGTCTGTACCGCCTCCGGCTCATTCTGCACAGTCAGATACCGGACCGGCAGTCCCTCCTTCTTCAGCTCCTGCAGATACCGGACATAGTAATCTGCCCAAAGCTTCCAATACTCCTCCCGCAGCTTCCCGCCGTGGTTCATCTCCCCGTTGGTTTTCATATAGGCGGGCGGCGACCAGGGAGACACCAGAATCCCGAAGTCCTTCCGTCCGGCCCGCTCCATGGCCTGCTTTACCAGCGGAATGATCTGCTCCCTGTCATGGGAAATGTCAAAGGATTCCAGACTTTCATCCCCCTCCTTTACATAGGCGTAATTCCCCAGCCCAAAATCACAGCTGTTCATATGCATCCTTCCCAGTACGTAACGAAGACCGCTGTCTCCGAAATACCCTTCCAGGAATTCATCTTTTGCCTCATCGTTGAGCAGGGAAAAATTCACTGCAGAAGCCTCCGTAAAGGCGCCGCCGAAGCCTTCGATCACTTCACTGCCGGGCTCCGGGTACACCTTCAGCATATGCATCACGTCTCCCCCGGAGGATACCTCCAGGCTCTCTTCCTCCCAAAATTTCCCCTTTTTCCAATTAGTAGTCACTGTTTTCACGTTCTTCATATTCAACCTCCATGCCCGCGCACCTTGGTGCATTCCGCTTCGCGGCGGGGTTATTGACTGATATACAGACAATGCGGCCTGTTGCACAAATTATAATCAGGAAAGATATGCATCCATCTGTCGGATACCGCCGCTGCGGATCTGCTCTGCCAGCTTTGCATTCACAGTATCTCCCGTTACCTCATACTGCTCCTTGTCGCCCAAAAGCGTCATGGACCGCACCCTGACGCCTTCCGGCCCGTAGGTATTTTTTCTGCTCTCGTTATGATAAATCACCCTGCAGCTGCCACAGAGAGTAAACGATGCCTCTCCCTGGTCATCAAAGAAGTCTCCCTTCAGGCAGGGCGACAGCGTAAACTGCAGAGCTCCCTCACAAAGTCGGAAGCCTCCGTCGCCCATAAACATTCCCAGCCACATAGACAGCATTTCCACGGTGGACCCGGAAAGCCTTGACACAAAGCCACGGCCTCGGACGGAAGCGTCCGGATTTGCACTGGAAGCAATAAACGAGGAATTTTCCAAAATACTCCTTCCGTATACCTCCGGATCCTGATAAGGAATAAGCGCATTCCCTATGGCCTCATAAAATTCATCGTACAGACCGGCCTTCAAAAGCCCCAGGAAATATTTGTATTCCATATGCAGGAACACGCTCTCCCTCTCCAGCCACCCGGGAGTGAATGCTCTGACCCGGCCGTTTTCCATGGACATTCCTTCCAGGGATTCCGAGGTTTTATACATTTTCAGACTCCGGTCATAAATATCGGTCTCTTTGATTTTTGTATACATGGCTCTGGCCGTGTCCTGATCCTGCCTGCCGCAGGCTGCAAGCATTCTGGCAGGCCCCTCCAGAAAACAGGGAAGCTGTACCTGGGCAAAAGCCTTCACATGAGCGCCGGGCAGCCCGTAGGGGCTGATCCGGGGAGTGCCGTCCGGATTCTTCACCTCTTCATAGGACACCGCCTCATAGGTATAGTATGTGGGCATAATGCCCTTCCCCGCCTCCATGGCCCTTTCCACGGCTCCGTCCAGTCTGACCCGGAATGCCTCCAGAACCTCCGACAGCTCCCCGAAGGTTATGGTATGGGTTTCGCCGGTGACGCACAGCCGGATCCTTTCCCGGAAACCCTCCCGCAGACAGGCGGTTCGATCCCAGTAATCAAAATCGGAAAGCCCTTCTCCCAGAGCCTTTCGGATCTCTCTCATAAAATCTGCCAGCTCCGCGGGCAGCTCCATCTCTCCCGTCAGTTCTCCCGCAGACTGGCGGTTCTCTTCTTCTGGGCTGCTCTTTTCTTCCGGGTTCTCCTTACCCTCCGGACTGCTCTTCTCTTCTGAATGCTTCTCCTGCGGGCAGAGCGCCCCGGCCATAAAATCCACCAGCCTCTTAAGCTCCAGGGTTTCGGGCATACTGCTGCCAAACAGCCCGGGCAGACCATTCATGGCATCGTTCCATCCCGGCTTGCCGCCCTCCATCTCGATTCCCATGCCGAAGGGATCCAGCAACGCGAACTTATTTACCGCCAGGGTGAGCATCTTGCCGAACAGATTGGTGGTTACCTCCCTGCCGGAGGAATCCTTGAGCCAGTTGGTGCCGTCCGCCCGAAAACCGGGCCGGGCATCCTTTTCCCCGCAATGGTACATGGAGCCATACTGACGCACCTTCCCCTTGCTGATCACATAGGTATCGCTCCTGGGTCTCACCACCCCCGCACTATCATAAAACCGATAGCTCTCGTCCCCAAAAAGCAGTGCTTCCTTCCTCTCCGGATAAACCGACAGATAATTTTCCACCAGGTCCAGATTGTAATCCCAGTGATCGGACCAATAGCCTTCCCCAAAGCCGGCTTCTATCCGCTGATCCGCCAGGGGCAAAAGCTCCTCCACCAGATCTGTCTCTTCCCCCTTTACCGTCAGCTGATGGCCGGCGATCAGATTGGTGATCTGCCCCGGCGTAAAGGGCTTTTCCAGAAGCCCGGCCAGGTGCCCCCCAGGATCCTCCACATACTTCTTTATGATTTCCAGGGCCTGCTGCCGCCTTTCCCCGTCGATTACAAAGGTACAGGGCCGGATCTCCAGAGGATTATAGCCGTCCATCTGGATCAGACTGTAAAAGCAGCGCACGTTAAAGTCTCCCATGCCGGGATTGAAAAACACATCGTTTCTGCGGTTCTGGCACACATCCCGATAATTGCCGTTGCCCTGAGAATAATATTCTCCCGCGGTGGAAAAGAAATTGTAATCCCGCTCCGGATCCCCGTGCTTTCTGCTGAACAGATGGACCACGGCTTTCTTTTCCCCCCTGCCGATCAGGAAGGGATATCCGCCCCGAAGGAAATTGTCCAGATAGCACTGCTCCATATACTGATCGAACAACGGATCCGCAGTGTGGGTTCTCACATCGCTGGTAAAGGAATCCGCCAGCGCCCTGGCCTCCTTCTCCTTTTCCTCCACATAGCCGGGCCGGCAGAAATCCGCCGCCTTTTGATTCAAAAACCCTACGGAAGCCGCATATCCGCAGTATGCCGCAAAGGAAAAGCTCTCCCCCGCCGCCAGCGTTTTCCGGAAGGGAATAAACGCGCAGGGAACCTTGTTGGCAAAGCACTGCTCCTCCTCCAGCACTCCCCCCAGTCCCTTTTCCAGGAACCTCACCGGAACCGCCAGAGAATCGTCATAGGAAAAAACAGCACTTTTGTCATAGATCACCGGCAAAAGCCTTCCGTCTTCCACGGCACAATAAAAATATCCGCCCTGGATTTCCGAAACCTCCGCGGAATCGTCGCTGGAGGCCCGCATGGTATACAAAGGCACATGTGCATCAATGTTTTTGATGTCCGCCCAGCTCTTGAACAGGTTCGACATCTCTTTGTACTGCCCGTTCTGAATTCCGTAAGGAATGATCTGGGGCATGCCGTCCAAAAGCTCCAGCTCCAACTCCTTTTCCGAAATATTTTTTACCGTCACGTGCCGAACCAAAGCGCCGATATTTTCAGAGGGCAGAATCATATATTCCACAATCATTGAAAGCCCCCGGCTCTCTTCCCGGATGGAAAGGACATTTCTCTCGATCTCCATCCGGCGGCAGGCCGCCGGGTCATAGGCGCAAAAGGGCTCATAAAAATCCCCGTTCACCCGTATAAAGCTGCGGAAGCCCTTCACCGGCGTCCTCTCGTAAGCCGTGTTGGCAGGGTGAAATTCCATAATGGCATTCCCCTTATGATGTACGCCGAAGCTGTTGATCCCCTGGCCTCTGTTGGTATAAAAGGCCCAGAGGGGAATTCCCTTCACCCCGGCCAGCCCCGGCAGAAAGCTGGAAAATGCCGGAACCCGGTCATAATTTTCTATAATAAATCGATTGCCGGACAATGTATACTGGCTCATTTCAGTTCCTCCTGTCCTCTCATTCATTGCTTAATTCCATCTCCTGTCCGGTCAGCTCCATAATCTCCGGACTCTGATATACTCTCACATAATCCACATAATACTCCACCGGGAAATAAGAATCCTCTGTGCCCCTGGCGCCGCCCCAGTCTCCCCCGAAGGCCAGATTCAGCAAAATATGCATCCTCTTGTCAAAGGGCCACAGCTCATAGGTAGGATATTGAGAATAGCTCTCCGGGTCATATGTAAAAAGCTCCTCCCCGTCCACGCCAAAGATCAGCATATCCGGCAGCCATTCCACCGTATACACATGAAAATCCTCGCTGACCCCGGCAATAGGATAGCTGCCGCTGCGGGACTGGCCTCCGTGAAATTTCTGATTATGCACGCTTTGCACAATCACATCCTGGTCATACCCCACATGCTCCATAATGTCGATCTCCCCGGAAGCAGGCCAGCTGCCGTACTTATAGTCCGTAGGAAGCATCCAGGCCGCAGGCCAGGTTCCCAGTCCCGAGGGCAGCTTTGCCCGGATCTCAATCCTGCCGTACAGCCAGTCTCCCTTTTCCCGGGTCACCAGCCTGGCGGAGGTATACTCCCGGCCCCCCACGGTCTCCTTCCGGGCCTGGATTACCAGACACCCGTCTGTCACCGCAGCATTATCGCCCCTGGTATAATATTGCAGCTCGTTATTTCCCCAGCCTCCGCCGCCTACATCATAGCTCCACTTCTCCGGATCCGGTTCGCCCTCATAATCGAACTCGTCCGCCCATACCAGCTCCCAGGTCAGGGCTTCTCTGTCATACTCAAAGCCTCCTGCCTTCCGTTCCTCCTGAAAGGAAGCTGTTTGAGAGGGATCTACATAAGCCCTGGAAACCTTGGTGCCTGTGTGATACTGCGTTCCCTGATCGGAAGCGGAAGCCTGCGCCTCCTGGCCGGCGGCTTCCGCTTCCGGATCAGAGGTCTCCGCACCATGGCCGGAAGCCGCTCCCTTTTCGCCAGGCTCTCCTTCCTTTTGTCCGCAGCCTGCCATTCCGGCAGCCAGCGCCGCCGCCAGAAGGACCGCAAGAAATCTTCTCTTCAAGCCTGAAACTCCTTTCCCGTTATTCACCGGTAATCCCCGTGTTCTCAATGCCCTGGATAAACTGCTTCTGCACAAATACATATAACAACAGCAACGGAGAAATGGAGATCAGCGTGGCCGCCATCTTATATGCCTTGTTCAGCCGGAAGGCGCCGCCCTGTGCCGACACCAGACTGCTGAATTCACTGTTGAACATATTCAGCTTTGACGGCAGGAGTTCAATATTTCCCCTAAGCAGCGTGCCCGTGATATAAGTCTCGTTCCAGTTCCACACAAAGGAGAACAGGAATACCACCAATATGGTGGTGGCGGACATTTTCACCACAATAAACCAGAAAATCTTCAGAGAGGAAGCCCCGTCGATCTGGGCCGCCTCGTCCAGCACCCTGGGAATCATATTAAAGGCCGTGTAAAAAATCAGGATCAGCACCGTGGAATACACTCCCTGGCCAAGCACCGCCATGCTTACCTGGGGAATCGCCGTGCCGATCAGCTGAAGCGCCGTGGCCTCCTGTACGGTCACAAACATCATCAGTCTGGGAATCATGGTCACCGGCGTGGGAATAATAAACGCCAGGACAATCATCACAAACCAAAAGCCCTTGAACTTAAAATCATATCGGGAAAAGGCATACCCGGTCATGGCAGACACAAGCGTCTGGGCAAGGGCCATTCCGCCGGACCACAATATGGTATTTCGCAGGGTAGGACCTGCCTTCATCACTGTGGATGCCACCTTCAGATTGTTCAGAGACAGACTCTTGGGCACCCAGTTTACCGACGGATCGATAATGTCCTCCGTGGACATAAAGGTTTTTGCAATAATTTCAAAAATCGGCTCCAGATAGACAAATCCCACGCAGATCAGCACAAAATAAACCGCGCATCTGGCAATCTTGTTTCTCCACCACTTCAAATCGTGCTTCCGAAAGCTCTTTTTCCCGCTTATTTCTTTCGATTTTATTCCCTTCATGTTTCTTCCCCCTTACCAGATATCTCTTCTCTTGGGCGGCCGGTCCCGGAACAGCAAAACCGCCAGTCCGATAACGATCAGCACAACGATACAGTAGATCCAGGAATAGGTGGCGGCAAAGCCGAAACCGCCGTTGGTATTGTTGGTGGCCGTCTTGATCAGGGAATAGATAGCGCTGGTGTCATAGGTGCCCAGCTGGGCAATGGTAAAGATCACCGCCACCAGAGCCGTGGGCTTGATCATGGGAATCGTGATCTTCCACAGGATCTGCCATTCGTTGGCCATGTCGATCTTCGCCGCCTCGTACAATGAGATATTGATGCGCTGCAGGCCGCTGACAAACAGCACGATAGGGATTCCCGTAAACCACAAAATCATGGTCAGCTGGTCAAAAATTCCTTCCATGAATATGGCGATCCGGGGGGAATAGCTGCGGATCATATTCAGGATCAGCACTCCCTCATAACCGTTGTACAGCCCCTGTGCCGCCTGCACCGTCTCGTCGGCTTTATCCAGAATCTGGCTCATGACCGGCCCGGACATAATGATCACGGGCAGGAAATAAATAGTTCTCATCAACCCCTTGCCCAGCTGGATCTTGTTCAAAAGATAAGCCATCACAAAGGATACCACCAAAATCACAAAGGTATAGGGAATAACCATGCCCAGAAAGGATCCCAGAGCCGGCACAAACTCCGTGTTGCGGAAAAAGGCCGTGTAATAATTCTCCAGACCCGCAAAGGAAATATTATAGCCGGTGACATTGGTGCTCACATTACAAAAGCTCAGGACGATGGTAGCGCCGAAGGGGAACAGGGTAAACAGCAAAAAACCTGCGATCCAGGGCGCCATAAAGGCATAGCCGAGGCGGTTCTGACGCTTCTCATAGCTTTTTGTCCGCCCGCTCCTTGTGGGTTTTTCTTTCACTGTATTTTTTACAGCTTTCTCAGCCATTGCCTGTCACTCCTTTCTTTACCGCCGCGCTCTCCGGCCTGACGGTGATTCCCTGGTATGTCACCTCATGCTCCGTGTAATTGATAATGATATATCTGGTCTCCTGATCCTTCTGATACACATTGATCACCACTCCGTCCTCGGGCACCAGACGATTGGTCCATTCAAAGCCCTGGACCTGGCCCAAGGCACCGTTGACCTGGCTGTACACCGTCTGAATCAGATCCTCGTACAGGGTGTATTCCGTGGAATAAAAATTAGCGGAAAAGGTATCCCCCAGCTTGTAGGAGGGCTCCCTGGACAGGATGAAGGACGGCGAAATATTATAGTCGATCATCTGCAGGATACAGTCCTGGGTGTAAAAGGAAAAGTTTGCGTAGGGGCCGTACAGCTCCATGGTTCCGTGAAGCACCATTTCCAGAAAAGGCACCGCGTCCGTCTCAAAGATAAACTGGGAGCTTCCCACCGGAGCCTGAAGATACCGGTCCGTATATTTCCACAGGTAGCTGTTGGGATTTTCCAGATTCAGCCTGGTCTCCTGCCGGATCTGCTCCAGAGTGCTTCTGTACAGCTCCACGCTTTCCGTCAGACTGGTGACCACGCCGTCCCGGCTCCAGTTGGAGGTGAGCACATGGGGCATATTGGTCAGCGTCAGACTGTTGGAAAATCCGGATACCTGGTCTGCCAGCTTCTTTGTCCATTCAGCCGTCTTCACCGGCGTGGCATAGCTGAACAGTGCGGTGGGGACATTGTCCGGGAGGATAGCGCTCTTGTCAATGCTCAGGTACCAGTCACTGATACATTTTACCGCCGTGTTGTAATAATTTACCATTTTCCGGTTGATGGTCACCGTGTCCCGGGACAGGGAAATATCTATTCCCTTTCCGGCAAACTCTTCGATCAGCTCTTTAAAATCTCCCCTGCTGCCCACAGCGCCGGAAAATTTCATCTTCCAGGGTTTGGACAGGCTCTCCCCGCCCTTCTGCCACCCCAGCAGTCCCGAATTGATATTGGTGACGCCCCTGGACATCACCTGCTCCAGAATCTCCTTTACATCCTCCGTATTGGTCACCTCTACCTGGGTGCTGCCCACAATGCCGCTCTTGGAATCCGCCATAATGAAATCCAGACGAATGGGAATATCCTGGCTGTCAGGCTCCCTCACCGTCAGCTCTCCCTGGCGGATCAGGTACTCTCTGTAAACTCTGGCCATGCCAGTGTAATCGGCGGCAGGCGTACCGTCGCTTCCGTCCCCAAACAGGAAGGCATAGGTCATGTCAATATCATAGCGGTAAATCTCATCCATCTGCTTGAAAAAGCCGCTGCCCTGTTCGTCGTACAGCTGATAATAGTTGATATTCAGCTCAAATCTGGGATAGGCCCAGGTGTAGGTGGTAGCCTTGGTGCCATCGGGATTTACCACGATGTCCATATATTCCGCACCCTGATTTGCCCAGGCCGCAAAGGCCATCTGCCCGTTTCCGTGGGCAATGCCGAACACCGGCATCACCGGATCCTTCACCGGAACATCGTCATAATAGGCAAAGCTGTAGTTGGTTTCCGTGGCGTAATCCTTGCCGTATACGTCGCCCTCATAGGGGTTGAACACGGAGGTATTGTCCACAAACCGAATCAGGCTTCCGCTGCCGTCAGGAACCAGCACATAGCCCGGCACCCGGTAGCTGTCCACTGTCTCCCACTCCATGGTCTCCGGATTCATCACATTCATGCGGCCTCCGCTGGCGCCCAGAAAGGGCGTGATATCCACCGCCGCCAGACTGTTCAGGCCGCTTCCGGACATTTCCTCAAAGGGGATATAGTAATCGATGCTGTCCTCCCCCAGCGTCAGATACACCTTCATCTGTACCTGGGGCTTCCGAAACTGAATGTCCAGACAATATTTTCCCTCCTCCACCTTGCTTAAGGCAGATTCTGCGTCCTCCTCCGAGGCGGAGGAAATGTATTTAATCTTATCGCTGTCATAATATTCCAGCGTGATCAGGGAGTTGGCGATTCCCACATAAGTACTGTTCAGATCGTCGGGATAGCTTTCCGCCGCCTCCAGAATCTCCTCCAAAGAAGCGTCCGCTTTTTCCAGGGCTCTCACCGCATCCTTCACGTCCCCGGGAAAAGGCAGATCCGCGCCGGTCTTGATGCAGTACCCGGTCTGCTTATCCACCACTGCCAGCACATCCCGATCCTCCCGCCAGTAATATTTCACGGTGCCAGTCTCCAGCAAAAGCTCATAATCCTCATATTCAGCCGGCGTATACTCCGCCCGTTCGGGAGCCGTCCCCGTATCCCGGTTGGTGGACACATAGGCCCGGGCGGGAATGGAGGCTGACCCCAGTCCCACGGCCAGAATCAACGCCAGGACCATTTTTCTGCCTTTTTTTCTTTTATCAAAAAACATTCTGGATCATCTCCTTTCCGACGGAAGTAAGGAAGGTATACAGGCTGTTCCACATGATGGAGATAATAATGCCGATCACCGCCACAATGATCATAAACACCACCGTCAGGATGACGCTTTTTACGGTCTCCCCAAAGGTATAATCATGAACTGTCTGCAGACCGATGAAGATGGTGACAATGCTCCAGACAACTCCGATCAGCAGCGCCAGCGTCAGCAGGAACGATTCATTATAGGTCAGCACATAGGACACACAGGTCACCGCCAGCAGGGCGATCATAACAGGCATCAGGCCGTAGGCCGGGATCATAAAGATCTGCCGGAAGGTTCCGTCCCCGTCGTTGATGCTGGTTACCAGATAATTACAGATAATAAACAGACCCAGCAAAACGAAAAATCCCAGCACGATTGATCCTATGTCCATATTCTCCACCTTCACTGTCTGGTAGATAAAGCCCTTCACCGTCTTATAGGCCATAAAATCAATAAAGAACAATGCATATATCACTGTTGCCGCGGCAACGGAGCCCTGTCTGTACCTGCGGATCTCGTAGTAGCAGTCCATGGGATGTCTGGGCGTTTTCAGGGCATAGAGAATATCCTTCCATATGGGAATGGTTTCCGCCCTGGCATGAGCCTTCAGCTTTGCCTGGGCCAGACGCCCTCCGTGCCTTTTGTCTACGGCCTTCACAATCCCCCTTAGCACAAGCAGACCTATGAGCAGCCCCAAAACCAGCCCCATCCACTTCTGAATCCAGGTATTTCGCACCTCCCAGAAGGACTGCGAATAGTACTCCTTGTTGTTGGCCACCTTGAAATGCTCCAGGGACGCCTCATAGTCCTCCGCGTGGAGATAGGCCTTGCCCACACCGTTATGTGCCAGCACGGACATCTGGTTCAGCCGCAGCACTTCGTTCCACTTCTCCATGGCCTCCTCGTAGCGCCCTTCCTCGTACAGGTTCATGGCCGTGTATACGGTCTGCGCATATTCTGTGGGCCGGAAAGACTGCAGATAGCCCTTGGCGCCGTCCACCGCCCAGATATTGCCGTCCACATCCACGGCGATAGAGGGCAGGCTGGTAAACAGCCCGGCAATATCCACCGTGGTCACATAGGAGCCGAATTCAAAGATCTCCTCTCCGTTTTTAGAATAAATGTTAATATAGCCCGAGGCGGAGCAGGCGTAGATAAGCCCTTCGCCGTCCACGTACACATCTGTCAGGTCATCAAATGACCAGACATCTGTTTTAAACATATTACCGCCGTTGGTGCTGTGCTTCTTCATGCCGTTGCGGTGGGTGCCGCTGGTGGCGGTATAGACAATACCGTTTCTGTCCACGAATACATTGGAAAATACCGTGGGATTAATGTCCACCAGATTGGCCAGCTGAGCCCTGGTAAAAATCAGCTGCTGCAGACGCTGTGAAAAGGTCAGATCAGCGTCGTTTACCGCAAAATACCCCAAAAACTCCCCTATTCTGGCCAGCTGGATCACGCCGTTGTACACGCCCTCGCCGATCAGGTACACATTACCGCCTCCGTCCACAGCCACCCGCTTGGGCTCGTAGTTGGTGTCTGCAAAGATCGGCGCATCGGGCCGGGTCAGCTTGTTAAGCAGGTTGAAATCCTTGTCAAAAATCAAAACGGCCTTGGCCCCCGTGTCGGCCACATAAATATCGCCGTTTTCCGTCACATAGACGCCTCTGGGACCGGTGAACTCCCCGTTTTCCAAAATCCCCGCCACCTGTCCGCTGTTGATATCATACTTGATGACGCGCCTGTTGCCGGTATCCGCTATGTACAGCATGTTGTCCTCATCGATAAACAGATCCTCCGGTGAGGAAAGCCCCAGCCCCGTCACTGTCTTATCGGGAAGGTAAGCGTCCTGTGTCCTCTCCCAATGCTTATCCTCGTCCGCCGCATAAGTGTATGAGGTGGCCCGATTGGCGCTCACACTCATGGGCAGCTGCAGGATCAGGAATATCGCCATGGGAAGGAACAGGATATTTCTAATCATGTTAAAGTTTCTCATTTTCATATCCTTTTATGCCGTCCGTCCTTGGACGCGGCTTTTCCTCCCTCCTACTTGATGCCCGAATGGCTCATGGTGTTCATGACCTGAGACTGCATGCAGATAAAAATGACCAGGTTCGGCAGAAACAGCAGCACCGATGCCGCCGCCGTCATACCCGCCGCCGCAATGGTATTATTGGTGGACAGAGAATTCAGGTAATAGGCCAGGGTGCGCATGGTGTCATTGTTCACATAATTGTTGGAGGCCTCCGTGGCCATCCACACCTGCTGAAAGGTAAGCACAATGGAAGTGGCCAGCGCCGGTCTGATCAGCGGAACAATGATCTTGCGGATGATGGTCAGCTCCCGGGCGCCGTCCATGACAGCCGCCTCAATCAGAGCATCGGGAATCTGGTCCGTAAACTGCTTCACCAGAAACAATCCCACCGGCATGGCGGCCAGCGGCAGCACATGCACCAGCCAGGTGTCCGTAAGGTGCAGCGTGGTAATTACCAGATACCGGGAGATCGCTACCGCCGTGGGCACAAACATCAGGGCCAGCTGATTGATCTCAAAGAGAACCGGCTTCCCCTTAAAATTCTTTTTTGCAAAGGTATAAGCTCCCAGGATGGTGATCACCAGATTCAATGCCACCGTCAGCAGCGTCACCAGCACGGAGTTCAGCAGATAGCGCAGCATGGGAACACCCGTGGTCTCGGACAGGGCAAACAGATTCTTAAAATTATTCATGGTGGGGTTGTGCGCCACAATATGAGGCGGGAATGCAAACAGCTCCCCCAGCGGCATAAACGCACGATTGATCAGCATGATTACCGGCAGGATCATAAACAGGGCCAGCGGAATCAAAATCAGGTAAAACTTGATCTGCCCCTTGGAAAAACTTCTGGGATTAATGCGGGACCCCTGAAAGTCTCCGCGCCTTTTCTTCCTCTTCTTCATGGACATCCTCTCTGCCTCCTGTTAATCGTTGTCGCCGAACAGCCTGCCCGCCGCCATATTGAAGCCGTACACCACCAGTAAAAGCACCACGGAAATGGCCGCCGCATATCCCATCTCATACCGCAGAAAGCCGTAATCATCGATATGATTGGTAATCAGCTGGCCGGAGTAATTGGGCGTGGGATTGGCGCCGCTTAAGGTAACGCCGATCCATCCCATGTTGAAGGCGTTGACAATGGCCATGACTGCGCCGAAGAACATCTGGGGCTTCATGGAGGGTATCGTAATGTATACAATCTCCTGGAAGCGGTTCCGGATGCCGTCCACATAGGCCGCCTCATACAGCTCCTGGTCGATATTCAGGATACCGGATATCATGGACAGGAAGCCGATTCCCATGGCCGACCACAGGGATACAATAATCATAATCAGCATAAAATAATCGCTGGTCAGCAGAAACTGAATGGGCGTATCGATAAGCCCCAGCCGCAGCAGTATACTGTTGAACCACCCGGACTGGTCGCCGGAAAAAATGGTCTTCCAGATGACACCGATGAACACCCCGCCCAGCATGGAGGGCGTATAGATGCACAACGCCAGAATCGTCCTGGGAAGGGGCTGGATCTGGGCCAGCATCCATGCCAGCAGGAAGGATATCACATAGCCGCCCGGGCCTACGATCAGCGCATAGAGAAAGGTGTTGGGCAGCACGTATTTCAGAAACACCTCATCCTGGGTAAACAGGGTGATATAATTCAGCAGTCCGGTGAAGGAGGGCTTGTTGATCACGTCAAAGTATGTAAAGGACAGGCCTATGGCAATGACCACCGGAACCAGAATAAAGGTGGAAAACAGAATAATATAAGGCAGCAGCATCAGATAGGCCTTACCGTCTTCCTTTGTAAACCCTCTTCTCTTTTTTCCCTTCTTTACCTGCTCCATGCCTGCTCACCTCCCTCTTTCGCACGGTCCATCTGTTCCTGTATCCAATCCACATCCCGGATTACATACTCCTTCAGACGGTTTCCGTTCCCGTCATAATAGCCCAGCTCCTGCATCTTCTTGCGGATTTCCCGGTTAATTGCGATCACCTTCTCGTCCGCCGCCACCTGGGCGGAGGTTCCGTCAAATACCATGGCGTTCCAGATATCGGAAATGGACCGCTCCAGCAGATACTGCCCCGGAGTCCTGGGCACATCCCGAAGCTCACGCACCATGTCCAGAATAATCTCCTTATCCTCCTGGTCAATGGGCGCCTGCTCCAGCGCATTGACATTGGAGGGAAGCCAGAAATAGGTATCGCCGTAGGTAGAGCGCAGGGTATAGGTATATTCCACCTGAGTCTCCTCACTGGTCCACCACTTCATAAACTCCCAGGCCTCTGCCGCCCTTTTGGTAGCCGCAAAAATCACGCCTCCGCTGCCATTGGCAACAAAATTACGGTTTATAGTGCCGTCCTCCTGCACCGTTCCCAGGTACGGCGCCAGCTTCCACTGCCCCTCCAGCTCCGTGGCGCCGTTTTTGATCAGCACATAGGTGTTGGAGTCAATAATGCCTATAGGCAGCACGGAATAGCGGAAGGAATTGAAAAATTCCTGTACCTGGGTGTCCAGGGAATAAGCCACAAACAGCTCTCCCAGGCGCTTTAAGCCCTTCACCGCCCCGGGCTGGTCGATGGCCGTCATGGTGCCGTCCTCCGCATACAGCTGACCCCCGTTCTGGAAAATCAGGGGAGTGGTCTGGTAAAACCACTTATAGCCCACACCCGAGGAAATGTTATGGTAGAAATTCATGCCGTACCTCTGAAGGCTGGGCAGAAGATCCACCAGCTCATCCCAGGTATCCGGCACCTCCAGTCCCAGGTTTTCAAAAATATCCGTGCGGTAAATCACCGCGTCGAAATCCAGAGTCTCCGGCATGGCATAGATGCCCTCGTTGTAGGTGTAGGGTACCAGCGCCCCCGCCACAAAACGGTTGGCCACCTGCCAGTAATCCTCAAACTGAGTCAGGTCATAGAGCGCGCCGCGGCAGGCCAGATCAAAGGGCATGTGGGAGCTTAGTCCCAGCGCGATGTCCGGCGTCTCTCCCGCCGCACAGGCCAGGGTCAGCTTGTTGGCATCCGGCATCACGGAAATCTTTACCTTAATGCCCGTCTTGGGGGTGAACTCCGTATCCGCCAGCTTCTGCAGCAGATCCACGTGAGTCAGCGCCCGGGACACCCAGATATTCAGCTCATCCTCCTGGGCCGAGGTGGTCTTGTATTTGTCCGACACAAAGGAATAATACACGGTCCGGATACCATCGGCAGCCTTGGCAAAAATGCCGGCCCGGGCCTTCGGCATCTGATCCTGGCCGAAAGCATAAACCGTGTCCAACGAAAAATTCACGGTCATAACGGAGGACGTAAACTTGCTCACCGCCACCAGAACGGAATTGTCCGCTCCGGTAAGGCTGGTGGTATACAAAGCGATCTCGTCCGGGTATTCTGCCATATCGTCGATAAAGATCTCCGCCTTATCCAGATAGGTCAGAATCGCCCCGTTGATCCCAAATTCCGATTCCGTCTGAAGCTCAAACCGGATATGCTGCAGAATGGTCTTGTACGCCGCCAGATAATCCGGTATCTGCGGAAGATACTGAGTCATCTTCCAGGTCCTGTGCTTGTCGGCATCCTGACCGGATATTTTCTTGATGTCCAGAGAAAGCTGCGTCACATGCTCCGCAATCAGCTGTCCGTACCGCCAGGCGGACACCACAGGCTCCATTTCCGTCTTCAGGGTCAGCACATGCTCCCCGGCAGACAGATAAATATAGTAAGGATTTCCCTCCCCATCCGAAAGCACCTCGTTGGCCCAGCCGCTGTCACTGTAGGGAAAGGCATAGCACTCCAGCTCCTTGAAGGGCACCTTTCCGTCAATGCGGATGCTTTCGTAGGAATGGAACTCCTCCTTGTTGTTCATGTAATGGAAACCCAGCTGATACAATCCCGCCTTTTCCACCGTCAACGCATAGCTGATCTGGTTGCCGGGTTTGGTCCAGGACAGGGTATTTAACAGCTTGTATTCCGTATCATAGGGCGTCATGGCCGGATCCGCAGTGGACTTGTAGATGATCTCCGCGGAATTTTTGATCAGATAATCCGTGGCACCAATGACAATGGTATCGTCCTTTGATACCGGCTGTTCCCCCGCATACATAGCCCTGTATTCCTCATAGGAGGGCGTCTCATCCCCAGGCGCCTCCACGTACAGCGTTCCCAGCGCCAGCCCGTCATTGGAGCGGTTTGTCAATGTGATCACATTTTCCCCCGCCTCCAGGGTCATATACAAGGGATGGGTGGAGGAGTATGTATTGTTGTAGAGCCACGTGTGATTCCACTGCTCCACTCTGCTCTGAACCGGGGCGATCTCATCCCCGTAACGATCCTTCAGATACTCCTCCACGGAATCCTGCCAGTAGAGAGACAGCTCCACGGTCTTCCACTCCTGATACGGAGCTTTGCCGTTCAGGTTTACCTCCACCGTATAGTCAAGATAGGAATTTCCGGCGGAAAAATAATCCACCGCCAGATAATAGACCCCTGCCTGATCCACATTTACTTTATACTCAACACTCTCCCCATACCTCAAAACCGAAGCCTTTTCCCCGTAGGCCGGCTGTCCCTGGTCCGGCTCATAAGCCGTTCCTCCCCTGGGAGACGCCGTATGGCTTCCCGCACCCGGACCCTCGTCCAGGTACATCAGATAATCCGTATACATGTAGTCCGAAGAGACAAGGGAACCTGACAAAAGTTCATAGGCCTGCCTCAGTTCCTCAGGGCTGACATCCTCCACGTATTCGGCATGGTTCCTGCTGAAAACCAGATAAAGGCCCCCTCCGCACACTGCGGCCACGGCAGCCCATATGATTCCTTTTTTTAAGATCCCCGCCATTTTCGACTTCATGAATGTGCTCCTTTTGAAAAGGAAGGGCAAGCCCTTCCTTTGATGTTTGTACTGTTACCTTCCCGCATCAGCGGAATTGCCGGTTCTTTCCTTAAAAATCCGAGTCGGTCAGTCCATAGTAATCCTTCAGTCCCTTTTTCAGGTTCTCCTGAGCCTCCGCAAACCTCTCTCTGGATTTCGTATTCCAGTCAGGCAGATTTGCCTTGATGGTGTCAAGCCAGCTGGGATCGTTCTCACCCACGCCGGATACTTCGCTGTTGGTCATGTTTTCCCACTCATACAGACAGCTGGTCTCCGTGCCGTCCACCATCACCTTGCAGGGATAGCACTTGTCGGAGTAGTCGTAGATAGCGCCTTCCTCCCACAGCTGCAGCACATACTGGAAGCCGGGCATCAAATCTTCGTCAGCAAAACGGGCATGGCCGCCGCCGTTGTACCAGATTTCCATCTGTTTGTCAAACTCCTCGCCGGTGACCAGCGGGAAGGAATCATTCAGAGCAGTCTTCATAGTGCCGTTGTCATTGTACATCTGATCCGCTCTGGCCTGCATGGCCTCGGTGGAACCACACCAGTAGGAACCGAAGGCATACGCCAGATCCATTCTTGCCTTTTCCTCATCGCTTAATGCCGGATCTCCGTCATCCATCGCAAAATTGTGCAGCGCCATGGGATCAATTACGATACCCACGTTGTTCCCCCGGTAATCCGTGGAGGGTCTGGGATAAATGTCCCAGTCGCCGGACTGAATGGCATTCTCGGGCCATGTGCCGTCCTCGTTCTGTCCCAGAGCAGCAGAGTTAAAGAACCAGGGGTCACCTGCGTTTGTCAGCACATAATTCTTGCAGAAGAACTTATAGCTCCACCATCCGCCGTCATCCATGATCGATGCATCGATGGCTCCCTCGTTGTACTTTGCCCAGACTTCAGAGGAAGACCACTTGGGAATATAGTCCAGCAGGCTCATAACCTGATCGGAGGCAATGTCCACCTCCTTGCCCTCGCGCAGCGCGGCGTTTACGGTATCTACACCGGTGCCGATGAACTGTGTGGAGGAAGCTCCGTAGATCAGGCCCCAGAACCTGGTATTGTCAGCCGAAGTGACAAAATCCGTGTAATCGTCGATGGTCCAGTCGGGATCGGGAGCGTCGATGTTGTTCACCTCCGCCAGCTCACGATTCACATACACACCCCAGGGGATCATATACTGAGGAAGTCCTGCCTGCACGCCATAATAGTTCATCATGTCCATAATAGAGCTGTTGAAGGACTGGTACAGAGGATCGTCGCTGTACACGGACAGATCCGCCACCATGCCGTCGGCCACATCCTGGGGAAGCATCATGGAGCAGTAAATGTCAGGATACTTTCCGTGTTCCGCCCGGAAATTTTCCAGCTCCTGGCTCCAGGAGGTGTCGTTGCTGTTTCCGTCATCAGTCTTGGCATACAGATTAATCTTTACATTAGGATACATTTCATTGAATTTCTTTGCCATGGCATATACCATAGCCACATTACCGCTTGTCAGGTCCTCCTGCTCGGAAGCGTCCCAGTGTCCCATATCGGTATGGTAAACGCTGTCCCCCGACCAGGTCATAATGTCGATCTCGCCGCTCACATTGGGATCCAGGGTCATGTAAAACGGATCCTTTGCCTCTTCCTGGCCGTTGCCGGCATCCCCTCCGTTTCCATCGTCCTGGCTGCCGTTTCCGCCTTCCTGGCCGCCGGAGCTCTGTCCGGTGCTGTTGCCCGCAGGCTGATCATTTCCGTCATTTCCGCATCCGGCAAGCATTCCCACAGTCATAGACACTGCCAGCAGCAGTCCCAAAACCTTCTTTACTTTCATAAATATCCTCCTTTTCTATTGAAAACAGGCCTTTGCCCTGCCATTTGTCTTATTTGCAGAGCATTGTTGGGAAAATAACGCTTCCCGCCTGTCACAACCAAGTCAACTACTGTCCGCCCCACTCCAGGATCACGGCTCTGGCGCCTCCGGTCATTACCCCGTCGCCCTCCTCGTTAATAATATGACTCATACCGGGATTTCCGGTAATCATCACCGTACAGATATGATGCACACGGACATCTGCGTCCTCCGGCACCTCCATGGCGCTGTGAAGCTCTACCTGGGCATCCCGGTTGTACAGGTAAATCCCCAGCCCCCAGGACTCATGATTCTTCGCCGTATCGGTGAGCTTTATGGAGGCGAAGCCGTTAACTGCACCCTCATGGCTTTTCCAGCTCTCCTGATCCGGCACATCGTAGGGGATCTCACACTGGTAGAAAATGATTTTCCCGTTCTCTCCCTCCCAGATGGTCTGGTATTCCTGAAAATGCTCCACCATCAGCGCGTAAATGGTCACATCATCCCCGGCTACCCGGATCCCATTGGCGGCCCGATTCTTCTCCCAGCCCACACCGGAGCCGTGGTCAGCCCTCCATACCCAGAAATTGTCACCGATTACATGATCCTGATATATGTTCACACAGCATTTCACATCCGTGTTATATCCCTTGGCGCCGCCCACCCGGAAAAACAGATCCGCCAGCAGCGTGGCAGGTTCCGATTCGCCGGTTCCTTCCGCCGCAGACTCATTTTGAACTGCGCCTTCCTCCGGTGCCGCCTGCGTCTCCCGGTCCTTTTCCGGTTCGCTTCCCACCTTCAGCAGATACTCCGTTTCACCGGGGCCCGCATCAAAAAGAATTCCCGCAAGAGTGATCCTGGCGTCCCCCGCCGTCTCCATACAGGCATTTCCCTCCATGGAGCGCAGTGTGGCCAGCCCTGTGCCCAGCACAATGGTTCCGTCCCGCTCCACCCGGATAGGCTCCGTCAGCTGATAGATGCCGGGAGTCAGAAACAAATGCTTTCCGGACTCCAATGCGGCATTGATAGTTTCCGCCGTATCCTCAAAGGGCCTGGCTATGTAAAAATCCTCTATAGGAAGAAATTCTCCCGGCGTCCAGTCCACGCCCACAGCTTCCCGGCGCACGTCAGGAACGTATACGCCAAAGCCCCGCTCCGCGTCATAGGTCAGATAAGGCTTTTCCCGGATCTCCTCCACCACGGGCACATCCGTGTAGGCGTGCTCCGGCCAGGTTCCCTCCGGAGTCTTTCCCTCCTGAATGCCCGCAAATACCATATTCCAATTCTCCCCCAGCCAGGCGCCCCAGTCGCAGTTTCTGGAAAGCCACTGCTGCTGGCTTCCGGAATTCACCGCCAGCTCCACCTTGCTGTTGGAGAGAAACCCTCCGCTGCTCCAGCCGTTGGCATCATGCAGATATATGGTTTTTTCCAGATGCACCCGCCTCATAAAGGTTGCCTGAGATACTGCCCAGGTCACGTAATCTCTTGCGGACAGATTCTCTATCCCTCTCCAGAAATTGCAGGTGGCGTTATGATTTTTGTTATCCCCCAGCCATCTGGCGTCACATCCCACCGTATACAGCGAAACCTCATCCGGCATGGCTCCCAGACCGGCCAGCTGAGTGTAAAATCCTACCTTGGGCCGGATACTGTCGTCGTACTCCCCCGGCAGAAAATATACCGCATACCGGGCATCGCCGAACTGATTGGTCTCCTGCCTTCCCCAGAGCGCGTCCAGCTCCTGCTGTACCGCCTCCGGATCATCCTGGGGAGAGAAAAACCAGACATTTTCGCCGAAGCTTTCCAAATGATACTGTTTTCTGCCCGAAAGGATGCCCTCGCCGGATAGGATGCTTTCTTCGGATTCTCCCAAAAGACCCTCCGCTCCTGAATCTGCACCTTCTTCAGACCCACTGCGGGATTCCCCGTTTTCCGGTTCCTTATTTTCCGTTTCTTTATTTTCCGCTTCTTTATTTTCCGATTCCATACTCTCCTGCCGGCCCGGGGAATCAGCTTTCCCTCCGGCTTCCGAATCCTCCGTCCGGCCGCAGGCGCATAAGCATAAGCTTCCTGCCATCATCATAGCCGCCGCAAAACAGCATCTCCTGCCCTTCATATCAAACATCTCCTGCCCCTCGTCTCCTGAACTGCTTCCGGCATTTCACACATATGCCAAACTTCCCAAAAAGAAAAACGTTTTTGTTATTTATCATTATGATATCAATAATCCCTTTTGTCAACAAAACGTTTTTGTTTTTTCAATTTTTATATAATATTCCCAAAATCAAATCGCAATAATTGTACTTTTTCACAAAACCTTTTCCGCAAGGTTACGATTTACGGCTCCTGTGGTAAAATGTCCTTAATCGTGGCATGTAATGGCCGTATGGCAATTTATGGTAAAGTCTCACAGGAGGTATGATATGCCCAAAATAGTGATTATCGAAGATGATCCTGCCATTCGGGAAGAGCTGGCCCTTTTGCTGGCAAACGAAGGCTTTCAGACCGCTGCTATTACCGATTTTACTGATGTTCCCAAACAGGTCAGTGCGTCTTCTCCTGACCTGATCCTGTTGGACCTGGGACTTCCGGGCCGGGACGGCATGTCCCTGTGCGCCCGCATCCGAAAGAACAGCTCCACCCCCATCATCTTTATCACCAGCCGGGACTGTGCTTCGGACGAACTGCGGGCCCTGAGTCTGGGCGGGGACGATTATATTACCAAGCCCTATAATATCCCGGTGCTGCTGGCCAGGATCAAGGCAGTTCTGCGCAGGTCCGGTGCTCTGTCCGGCAGCGGGGCTGAGCCGGATGTCCTGGAAGCGGGCGGATTAACCCTGCGCCTGACCCGGGGAACGGCCTGTGCAGGGGACGCGTGTGTGGAATTGACACGAAATGAGCTGAAAATTTTAGCCTTCCTCATGTCCCACGCCGGAGAGATCATCTCCCGGGCCGATCTGATCGATCAGCTGTGGGACAGTCAAATTTACATCGATGACAACACTCTAAGCGTAAATATAACACGCCTGCGAGGCAAACTGGAGGAAATCGGCCTGCCCGGCTTTATCAAGACCCGGCGGGGAATGGGGTATCAGCTATGACTATCGGAGAATTTCTATCTGACCGCCTGGACCGGCTTCTGATTCAGGTAATCTGCATTGCGTCGGCAGTGCTCTTTCTCAAGGCAACCGGTACCCAGTCCGGAATTCTTATAATTTTGATTCTGGCTCTTGTTCCAGTCCTTGGAGCGCTGCAGCTGTTCGATTTTTTCCGCCAGCGGATCCGGCTTCGGGAATTAGAGGCCATTTTGGAGGGACTGGATCAGAAATATCTGTTTGCCGAGTGTGTCCCGCCCCCAAAGAGCCTGTATGAACGGCGGCTCTTCGACCTGACCCGCCGGGCGGGACGGGCTATGACCGAAGCGGTATCCGACGCCAGGGCCGCTCAGCAAGAGTACCGGGAGTATGTAGAACAATGGGTCCACGAAATCAAGACCCCTATCACCGCCGCCCGGCTTATGTGCCGGAACATGGAGTCTCACCTGCGCCGCAAAATGAGCTTTGAGCTGGATCAGGTTCAGGATCATGTGGAACGGGCCCTGTTTTATGCCCGGGTGGGAAGCCCGGAGCGGGACTGCATTCTGCGCCGGATATGGCTGGCGGAAATCGTGGATCAGGCTGTGGCAAATCACCGCACCCTCCTGATCCAGAGCGGCACCCGGGTAGAGACCGGGGGACTGGAATGCTTTGTGTATACCGATGAAAAATGGACCGCCTTCATTCTGGGCCAGCTTCTCCAGAATGCCGCCCGCTACAGCGGAAAAGATCCGGTGATTCAAATCTCCGCACGGCCTCTGGGAAAACAGGTACAGCTCACCGTCCGTGACAACGGAATCGGCATCCCCGCTCATGAGCTCCCCCGGGTCTTCGACAGGGGCTTCACCGGCAGCAATGGCCGTCACAGATACAATTCCACCGGAATGGGGCTGTATCTGTGCAAAAAGCTGGCGCGTTTCTGGAGCTGGGACTTCAGATTGCCTCCCGGGAAGGCGCGGATACCACAGTAACACTGACCTTCCCCGCAAAGGAAAGCCTGTAGAGAATCTGTGAAATATGCGTTTGCCTTACAAAATTGTAAGAAAAATCAATATCACTTCGATACAACATCCTTTGTTTTTGGTTTACGATAGTCCCACAGACAAAGGAGGTACACAATGCTGCAAGTACAAAATATTGAAAAATATTATGGAAGTAAAAACAATGTCACCAAAGCTCTGGACCGGGTAAGCTTCGAAGTGGAGAACGGGGAATTTCTGGCTATCATGGGAGCGTCCGGCAGCGGCAAAACCACCCTGCTCAACTGCATCTCCACCATCGACACCATCAGCGCAGGCAAAATCCTGCTGGACGGAGTCAGCGTTGCCGACCTGTCGGAGACAGAGCTGGCCAGATTCCGAAGAGAGCGTCTGGGCTTCGTGTTCCAGGACTTCAATCTTCTGGACACCCTGACCATTGAAGAAAACATCGGCCTGGCGCTCTCCCTGAATCATGCCGATTCCAAAGAAGTGCCAAACCGGGTGCGGGAGACAGCCGGGAAGCTGGGCATTACCGAAATTCTGCCCAAATTCCCCTACCAGGTATCCGGGGGCCAAAAGCAGAGAGCCGCCTGTGCCCGGGCCATCGTGGCGGGACAATCTCTGCTTTTGGCCGACGAACCCACCGGAGCTCTGGACTCCAAATCGTCCAAAAACCTGTTGGACATCATGGACACCATGAACCGGGAAATGGGAGCCACTATCCTGATGGTCACCCATGATGCCTACAGTGCCGGCTACGCCAAACGGGTGCTGTTTTTAAAAGACGGCAGGGTCTTTAACGAACTGCTCAGGGGAGACCGGAGCAGATCCATATTTTACCACGAAATCCTGGATGTACTGGCTGCGTTAGGAGGTGATATCAGTGACGTTATTTAAACTCTCTTTACGCAACGCCAGACGCCAGGCCAGAGATTATATGGTATACTTTGTCACCGTGGTGCTGGCTGCCGCCCTGCTCTATTCCTTTAACGGACTGATATTTTCCCGGGAGATTAATACCCTGTCCCAGACCATGGAAATGCTGCCGGTGCTGATTGCTCTGGCCGATATAGTAGTGCTCTGTGTCTTTGGCTGGCTGGTGGCCTATGCCACCCGATTTATGCTCCTTCGCCGGGGCCGGGAACTGGGCACTTATCTTCTGATTGGTCTGGAAAACAAGCAGGCGGCCCGGCTGTTCTTTCTGGAGAATCTGGTCGTGGGGGGCTGTTCTCTGATACTGGGCATCATTCTGGGAGGATTGCTCTATCAGGCCTTCCGGGCCATGACGCTGGCTCTCTTCGGCCTGCCCTACCACTTTTCCTTCGGCTTTTCCGTCCCTGCCCTGGCACTGACTGCGGCAAGCTTCGCTCTGATCTATCTCTATGCCCTGGCCCGGAGCCGCAGATATATCCGCAAGGCAAAAATCCACGACCTCATCTACTATGACAGGCAAAATGAGGGCGTGGTCATTCAAACCGGCAGACGGCGCCTCCGGGTTTTTTCTGTGTCTATTGTGCTGGGTGTGGCAGGTACCCTCCTGCTGATGGCCGGAAATATGTCCTTGGGAGTCCTTGGGGCAGGGTGTGTGATCCTGTTCCTCTTCGGCTTCTTTCTCAGCTTTGCCTCCGGGGTTCCGGCATTTTTCGACAAACGGCCTTGGCAAAAGTACAGAGGTCAAAGCCTGCTGGTCTTCCGCACCCTTACTGCCAAGCTGGCCACCATGGGAGTGCTCATGGCCGTCATTTCCGTACTTTTTACCGCCACCTTCATCTGTGAGGGCTCAGGGCTGGTATTTCGCGGAATCTTTGTGGGCCGGGCATCGGAAAACACATGCTTTGACCTGTATATCGGCATGGATGATATGCAGCGGGATCATTCCGTCTATCTAGACTACATTACAGAAACTATTCCTGTGGAAAAATCCGTTCTGTATCAGGTCTATCTAAGCGGCAGCACTCAGATGCTGGATTATGTAAGCTCTCAGACGGCCTACTACAATTACAGCTATGATCAGGATCCCATTCTTAGCTACAGTGATTATGCTGCTCTGCGCTCCATCGCAGGCTGCAAGACCGCAGAACTGAAAGAAGGACAGTATCTCATCCACTGCATGACCTATCTGGAGCCCTGCCTGAAGGAGTACACACAGCCCCTGGTTCTGGGTAATACTTCTCTGACCCCGGGAGACATTTATACCGAACATCTGGCTCAGGGCGGCTGGACCTCCAATGGCCGCGGTTATATCCTGGTGGTTCCGGATGAAGCCGTGCAGGGTCTGACCGTCCACCACAGAGCCTACGCTGCCAAAACAGCTGTGCCGGTGACTCAGGACCAGTATGAGGCCATGACATACCTTCACAACGAGATCGTGGATTGGACCGAGTCCCAGGATTATATAACCACCAAAGCCAGGGAAGAAGCGGAGATTGCCTCTCAGACCGCCATCACCGTGTTTCCTCTGTACTACCTGGCCGTGGCTCTCACCATGACCGCCGCCACCATTCTCACCATCCAGCAGCTCAGCGAATCAGCGCATTACAGGCGCCAGTTCCTGCTGCTCCAAAAGCTTGGCATGAACCGGCGGGAGATGTCAAAAACCCTGCGGACCCAGTTCGCCATATACTATGCCATGCCCGCAGTACCGCCCATCCTCATCGGAGTACCCTTTATCCTGAACCTGTGCGGGGCTCCGGAGCCGGGAGTCATGACAGGCGCCTTTGGCCCCGCCGTGATCATCAGCGCCGCCCTGGGTATTTTCTTCCTGATTTACGCCGTTTATATCCTGCTGGCCTACACCAGTCTGAAACGAAATGTTCTGCCGGACTCGTTTTAGGAAAACGCTGGCCAAAGCTTTTCCTCAGCATGGTGCCATACTGCAAAAAGCCGCCCTCCGCAGAGGGTGGCTTTTTCAAATCAGCCAAACCGGCACATACCAGTTTTTCTCATCAACAGGGAGCAGGTCGGAAGCCATGCAAATAACGCTTCCGGCTCCCAGCTGCACCTTAAGTGTCTCCATTCCGCCAAAGTCTTTTGTTGTACAAACCCGATCCAAAACATGAAAATTTTTGATTGCGCCTCTCCCGGGTGACGCCGCTTTTTTTATTTCTATGGGAGACAGCACCCCGTTTTGATAAATCAGCAGGTCGATCTCCTTTTGATCTTTGTCCCTGTAATAAAAAATCGGAGGCTCCTTCCCGGCGTTCCAATAGCTTTTGTAAATTTCCGAAAACACATAGCTTTCAAATATGGCCCCTGACATTGCGCCTCTTTCCAGAGCCTCCGGATTCCCCCATTTTAACAGATACGCCGCCAGACCTGTATCTAAAAAATGAAGCAGCGGCATTTTTACGACACGCTTTAGGATATTGTTGTGATATGGCTGTACCAGCGCTATAATATGTGACGACACCAGAATCGACAGCCACTTTTTTGCCGTCGGCGCCGATATGCCTGCCGCACCCGCCAGTTCCTCATATACCACCGGTTTGGAAGTATGCGCTGCTACAATGGTCATAAAATTATAAAACTGCATCTCGTCGGCAACCTGTGCCAAATCACGAATATCCCGCTGCAAATACGTATCCACATAGGAGCGGTAATAGGTTTCCCAGTCAACATTTTCATCCGCATAGAGCTCCGGCATAGAGCCTTTAAATATCCTCTGATAGATTTCGTTTAATCCCCGTGGTTTTGCCACAGCCAGGCGATTCATCAAGTGTCCGGGATCCGTAGAAAACGGTTCGCTTGGAATCTGATATATTTCCGCATCAGACAATCCCGGCAAACTCACAATGCCTACACGCCCTGCAAGGCTTTCGCTTACATTTTTCATCAATCGAAAAGCCTGTGAGCCTGTAAGCCAGAAATCTCCCTTTCGTTTTGAACGATCCACACTCATCTTAATGTAAGGAAGCAGCTCAGTTGCATACTGAATCTCATCGATCAATACCGGAGCCGAATATCTTTGCAGAAACAGGGCCGGATCGCGTTTTGCAAGATATCTTGCATCAGGATCGTCCAGGGTTACGTACTTACGTTTTTCACCCGCTTCATTCTCTGCTTCTGCCAGCTTTTGCAGTAAAGTTGTTTTTCCGACCTGTCTTGGACCTGTTACTAAAAGCACCGGAAACATCTTTGATATCCCTGCAATCGTGTTTTCAGCCGCCCTCTTGATATATGCCATGACAATCCCTCCTTGTTTTCAATGTCAGGATCTGCCGATTTTCAAAATCCGGCTAAACTAAAATATAAATTTATTATAGACGGCATTTTTATTTTTGTCAATCAATGTATACTCCCTTATTCGCCCTTCCTGCGGCAGGAGCTTCTCTCGATTAATTCTCCTTTAATCCTGTGAATCCGGCCCTCCTTCTTTCCGGAAAGCAGCTCCGTCAGCTCTCTGATTGCCAGGCCTCCCTGCTCCGTAATGTGGGTGCGGATGGTGGTCAGGGCCGGTGTGTACCATTGACTCAGCTCAATATCGTCGCATCCCAATACACTGATATCCTCCGGCACGGAATAGCCGGCCTCCATCAGGGCCTTGATGCATCCGAAGGCGCTGTCGTCATTGCCTGCAAAGACAGCATCGGGAAGCGGCAGTCCTTTTTTCAGAAAGGCTTTAATCTCATCATAGGCCACAAACCGGTTAAACAGGGCGCTTATGTTATACTCCTGCTCCACAGGACAATTCTTCTCTCTCATATAATCCTCAAAGCCTGTCTGACGCTGCAGGCCGTCATAGGTCCAGTCCACGCCCCGCAGGGTCAGAATTCTCCGATGTCCCAGGGCATACAGATACTCCGCCGCCATACGGCCCGCCTGATAGGAATCAAACAGCACGCTGGAGGTATGCCGTTCCCGGATCTCCCGGTCCAGATAGACTACAGGAAACTCCATATCATACAAAAACCTCTCCTGCTCCTCCTTCAGTCCGCTGTGCAGAACCACGGCTCCGTCCACCCGCTTTCCCATCAAAAGCTGGAGCAGCCTTTCGCCGCTCTCTATGATAAAAATCTCCATCTCATAGCCGTGAAGTCCGCACTCATGGTGCATAGCCTCCATCAACACTCCGTAAAAGCCCGATATGGACGAGGTAAAAAAGCCCAGCATACCCGTCTCTGCAGATTTCAAATTCTGGCCGCTCCAGTCCGGTATATACTGCATCCGCTTCGCGATCTGCGCCACCCTGTCCCTGGTCTCCTGCTTCAAAACTCCCTGGCCGGAGAGCGCATGGGATACCGTGGTGATAGATACTCCGGCTTCCTTCGCCACATCCTTTATTGTAATTCTCTTCACGGCCCTTGTCCCTCCTTTGACTTCTCTCCGTTTACCTCTTTCCTCTTACTTCTTTATTCTTACTTCTTTATTCTTACTTCTTTCCTTTTACTTCCTTCCTTTTCTTTCCTTTTACTTCCTTCCTTTTCCTTCCTTTTATTTCCCTCCCTTTACGGCTCTCTTTTACTGACCCGCCTGCTCCCGGATCTGCCGCACCACCGCCAGCTTTTGGGCAAAATGCTCTGTCCGGATCGGATCACCCCATTTTTGAAGAATCTCTTCGTAGGAATCATTTGCGCAGTCCGCTCTTTCCGGCTTTCCGAAATACCAGAAAAAGTTCGCCACATCTTCATTGGTTCCCTTATATGTCCAGGTGGTCCAGCTGATTCCGTACTCGTTGCAGATCTTCAAGCCGTGCATGTTCTGAAATTCTCCCACATACGCCGCCACATTATACCTTTCCGACCTCTTTGCCAGATCCGCCGCCAGCTCCCGGAAGGTTTCATCCCCATCGTACAGATGCAGCTGGTACATCATATTCGTCCATCCCATTTTTTCCGGATCCGGCAGATTGGTTATCCTCCAGATTCCCTCCACCGTGATAATATGGTCCTCATCCACCTGGCGTATGGCCTTTATCATTCTGTCGTAAATTTGGTTGCTCATCTCCCAGGACTCTTTCTGCCAGGGATCGTAGCTGTTTTCCCCTTCATATCCTCCGTTATTCTGGGGTTCATTCATAATGTCGTAAGCCGCCACGGTTACACAGTCCTTGTACCTTTCGGCAATGGTGATCCAAAGCTTCTCCATGGTCTCCTGGCATTGCTCATCCGTATAAAGCCTGTTCTGGCACAGCGTTCCGCAGCAATGATCCATGCTCTGTCCGCCGGGACAGCCATGCATATCCAGTATTACGTACATTCCGTTCTTCTCCGCCTGTTCAATCACCCAGTCCAGGCGCTTAAACCCGGGATTTTCGTCCATATTGTCATTGATCCAGGTCCCCTGCTCGTCCTTCATGAAATTCCTGTACCAGAAGGGCACTCTGATCACATTACAGCCCAGCCCAGCAATTCCTCTGATATCCTCCTCCGTGATCCAGTTGTCCTGGTAGGTATCCAGCAGGGTCTGCACCTGCTCCTCGCTGAACCGGCTCTCCAAAAGCTCCAGAGTATCCAGATTGGCCCATTCCCTGTCCGCTCCGTTCACCGGGCACATCCAGCTTTCCTGGATCAGCCAGCCTCCCAGGTTCACTCCCCGAAGTATGACCTCCTCCCCTCTGTAATCCACTATTTTTCCGTTTTCCACAGACAAAGGACGTTCCTGTTGCTCTTCACTTCCGCAGCCCGAAAGCAATGTGGCTGCTGCCATCAATACGCCGGCCCCCGCCAGTCCCATTTTTCCCATTTGCATATACCTTCCCGCTCCTGCACCTTAATGATTTCACTGCATTAAAAAAACGTTTTTGTTCCATTATACACTGTCCTGTTCACATTTGCAATTTATAAATGAATTTTGATCCTTGCGCCATGAATGAAAATATGCAGCCCAAACCTGATGAAGAAGGTTTTTTGCTTCTGTCAAAAGAATTGTAATCAAACATACAAAAATTTCCCTTGTTTTTTCTGACAGGAGAAAAAACAAGGGAAATGCTTAACGGGATATACCGCTTCGTTCATACATCTCAGTGGTTCCATGATACTGGTACTCAAACTTTTCATCTGCAAAAGGATAGGTCTCCACGCTGGCATAAAAAGCTATTCCGCCCGGCTCATTGCCTGTTTAAAGTCCTTTTGGTCCGTAAAAATTTCATTGGTGTAAGGGTTCTTTTTCTGAGCGGCTGCCCGCTTCAGAATCACGGCAAACACCACAATATTTACCACAATGGAAATCACGGAAATGACACCCTGCGCCGCAGGATTAGCCGTGGCAGGCATTGTCTCCCCAAAGGCTGCGGCTGCGCCGCCGGCGCCGTATACCGCCGACACGGTGGTAAATCTGCTTCCATCCTGGAACAGCGGGAACACCTGGGCAAACATACACCAAAGAGCCAATGTATTTGCACGATTCTGGATCCAGCCGCCCTTATTCCACAGGGCATTGGCCACCGTAGGCGCCAGCAGCAGGGCAAAGCCGCAGTACCAGGCGTGGGTGGGCAGATTCAGATAGGTATACTGGAAATTCCAGATATCATAAGCCAGAATAAAGCACCAGGTCATATCCGGCCACAGCATATCCTTTTTATCCTTGGAGGAATAAATTCCCCACCAGCCGGTCATGCACAAAATATTGATCAGGCCGGCTATGCCGTTTAAAATATTCCACCATCCGCCGTAAAGCCATACGCCCTCCGATGATTTCCACCATCCGCCCATGACGGAGCCCGCGCGGATCACCGACTCGAAATCGGACACCACCGCAATCAGGATATTGATGGCCACGATCACAAAGGGAAACACCTTAAAGCCGTGGGATTTCCCCAGCTTTCCCCAGTGGTATTTCAGCACCATAAACCCGATACAGCCCGCCAGCGCCGCATAGAGCTTTGCATAATGGAACCAGCTGTTCATATGTACATAGGTCTGATTGTTCAGAGCCCATTGGGCTCCGGTGCCGGCGCCCACATAAATAGCGATAAAATATACGGTCAGCACCGCCGGAAGCGCAAAAAAGCAGGCCATTCCTCCCGCCTTGCTGCGGCGTGCGATCTCATTTACCAGTATCAGTCCCGCAAATACCAGAATCCATCCTAATATCTGCCAGCCCGTTCTTCCGTCATAAATTTGAAATATCATGTTCAGTCCCTCCTCATTTCTTTTGTACTATACCATGCTTCCTTCACCTCTTTCAGACTCTCCGGGCAGCCCGCTCTCTTTCCACCTCCTCTCCTGAAGGCATCACCCGCAGCGCACCCTTCCGGGTGGTTACAATAGAGGCTGCGCAGTTGGCGAAATCCAGCATTTCCGCAAGCTCTCCGTCCGTCAGATTCTCCAGTCCCCGCTCCAGCACATAATGCAGAACGCTGCCGCAGAAGGTGTCCCCGGCTCCCGTGGTCTCCACGGTATCATTCCGCAGATACGGAGCCGCTTCCACCATCCGTCCCTGATAATAGGCCCGGCTTCCGTCCTTACCCATGGACAGCAGAATCAAAGGAATGGAAAACCTCTCCCGGATCCACGCTGCCCCGGCATCGTAATCCTCCAGACCGGTAAGCCACTGGATCTCGTTGTCGGATATCTTCAGAATATGGCAGTGGGCCAGTCCGTACAGCACCTGCTCTCTTGCCTCCTCCAGATCCTTCCACAGGGGCGGACGCAGATTGGGATCAAAGGAAATCAATGCTCCGGCTTCCTTTGCCGTTTCCACTGCTTTCTTTGTGGCCCGGCGCACTCCCTCGTGAGTCATGGAGAGCGTTCCGAAATGGAACAGCCTGGTGCTGCGCAGAAGCTCTTTTGGCACTTCCTCCTCTCCAAGCATCATATCCGCCCCGGGATCCCGGTAAAAGGAAAAGTCCCTGTCGCCGCTCTCGTCGTTGTGCACCAGGGCCAAAGTGGTGTGCACCTGATCATCCATCCGCAGGTACCGGGCATCGATCCCCACTTCCCGGATGGCTCCCTTCAGCATTTCCCCGAAAAAGTCCCTGCCCACCTTTCCGATGAAGGCGGTTTTGTGTCCCAGCCCTGCAAGCATGGCCAGCACATTGCAGGGAGCTCCTCCGGGGTTAGCCTCAAAGAGAGGATTTCCCTGCCCGCTTTTTCCGTTTTCCGTAAAATCAATCAGCAATTCACCCAACGCCGTTACGTCGTACTCTTTCATATCTGCCTCCATTCTTCCTCGTTGTTTCGGGTTTTTGTGCAGACAGTGCACAAAAGCCCCTCGCGAAACCACTCCGTGAACAGTAACTCCTCGTTTCATATCTTCAGTTCATATTTTACCACATCTATGACCGCTTCGCCATCCACAAAAAAGGAAAATCCTCTGGCGCTCTGTACCGTATCCAGCACGGCGCTCATCACATGCTCCCCGTCGTTGATAAATACCTCCACGCTTCTCCGGTCCAGGATGATTCGAAGCTTCAGCGTTCCGTTGTCATGGTTCACCTGACAGCGGCGCTGGTGGATGATGGCCCTGCGGGAGCCGGAAAACTTGCGGTCCAAACGTATGATGGATTCATAGGGCCTAAAGCTCACCGCCGTGTGGCAGATTTCATCCTGAGCAAACCGCACCGCAAATTTCCGGTAAACCTTCTCCGGATCCAAGGAACGGATGAGCAGCTCCACGTCCACCTGCCTGCCCTCTACTCCCTCCAGGCAGATTGTCTCGTCCTTCACCGGCACATTCTCATGACGAACCTGGCCGCACCGCAGCTGGTCCAGCTCTCTGACAGGCTTCTGAATCAGCCGTTTATCCTCCCGGATGGCCAGCTCTCTGGGAAGGGACATCTGGCCGAACCAGCTATGCTCCTGAGAACGCAGGTTACAGGTGTCCCAGTTCTGCATCCAGCCGATCATGATCCGCCTGCCGTCGGGGGCCAGCACCGTCTGAGGCGCATAAAAATCTATGCCGTAGTCAACCGCCTGATCATGTTCCTCCACAAAATCTCCGGTTTCAGGATTCAAGTGCCCCACCAGACACAGAGTTCCGTTTCCATTATGATACTCAAAGCCCTTTGGCATCATATCCTGGGGACTGGTCAGCAGCACATGAAAGCCGTCCAGAGAAAAGAAATCCGGACATTCCCACATTCTGCCAAAGCGCCCCCCATTTTCCGCCAGAACCCTTTCGAAATTCCACTGAAAGCCGTCCTGACTGCGAAACAGCAGAACGCGTCCGTCCCCTTCCCCGTTACAGTTTCCGGCCACGCAGCGGAAGCTTCCGTCCGCCTCTCTCCACATTTTAGGATCTCTAAAATCAAACCTGCTGCCGCCCTCCGGCAGATCCTTTTCGGTAAGAACCGGATTCCCTGAAAATTTTTCGTAGTCCAGACCGTTGCCCACCGCAACGCACTGGGTCTGGACTTCCCTGCTTCTGCCATCCGGCTGAGTCTCCTTCAAGACTCCCGTATACATCAAAAGCTGCCTGCCGTCGGAAAGCGTCTCGGCGCTTCCGGAAAAGCATCCGTCCCTGTCATAGGCAGAATCCGGGGCCAAAGCGGCGGGAAGCTGCCTCCAGTGCAGAAGATCACTGCTCACGGCATGTCCCCAGTGCATGGGCCCCCAATAGGAGCTGTAGGGATGATATTGATAAAATAGATGATATTCCCCTTGATAAAAGGAAAAACCATTGGGATCGTTCATCCATCCCACCCTGGCCGCAAGATGAAAGGCCGGACGTTCCTCCCTGTTTATTTTTCCCTCTGTCATTTCCTCATATTTTCTGGCTTCCCGCAGGGTTTGACTTACCATGCTTATCTTACCTCCATTCCTTCAAACAAAATCAGCAGACTCTCGTACTCTCCAGGTGTCCAGGGAAGCGTCAGCCCGCCGTTCATCCAGGTTCTTCCGCTGCGCACCGCTCCGCTCAGACTGCAGCGATACTGCCTGTCCGGATCAAGTCCCTTCACCTTAAGATGCACCGGCGCCGGGTTCCCCTCCGCAGAGGTCATTACAAGGGTCACCAGCGCCCTGTCCTTCCTTTCATCCACAAAGGCCCAGGCACAGAGCCTTCCAGCCGGCTCCGACAGCCGGTAATAGCTGCCGGTATGAGTCAGCTCATAATACTCATGAAACTGGGCGATCTGCTCCTTCACCTGCTCCTGCTCTTCCTGCGTCACCCGGTTCAGATCCAGCTCGTAACCAAAGCTTCCGGCCAGGGCCACATGCCCTCTGGTGCGGAAGGGAACGCTCCTTCCGGTCTGATGATTGGGCACCGCGGAAACGTGGGAGCCCACAGCGCTTACGGGATAAAAGAAGGAGGTGCCATACTGAATACTCAGACGGTTTACCGCATCCGTGTTATCGCTGCACCAGATCTGGGGGGAATAATAGAGCATGGCCGCATCAAACCGTCCGCCGCCTCCGCTGCAGCCCTCCAGAAGCAAATGAGGGAAACGCTCCAGCAGGCGCTCCAGCAGGTCATAAACCCCCAGAATATGCCGGTGGTACACCTCACCCGCAGAGTATCCGCCGTGGCTGTAGATATCACACACGCTTCTGTTCATATCCCACTTCACATAGTCGATGGGAGCCTTTGACAAAATATTCGTCATCCGCTCCAAAAGATACTCCCGCACCTCCTGCCGGCTCATGTCAAGCACAAGCTGGTTCCGGGAACGGTTGGGCTGCCTGCCGGGGATCTGAAACGCCCAGTCCGGGTGCTCCCGGTACAGATCGCTGTCCTCGGAAATCATCTCCGGCTCAAACCACAGCCCGAATTTCATGCCCATTTGGTGAATTTTCTCTCCCAGCTGCTGCAGACTGCCTCCCAGCTTTTTTTCATTCACAAACCAGTCGCCCAGTCCGCTGTTGTCATCATTTCTCTTTCCGAACCATCCGTCGTCCAGCACCAGCATTTCAATGCCCAGGCCGGCGGCCTTTTCGGCTATGGCCAGAAGCTTCTCCTGATCAAAGTCGAAATAGGTGGCCTCCCAGTTGTTGATCAGTACGGGGCGCTTTACATCCCGATATTTTCCACGGCACATATGCTCCCGCAGAATCCGGTGGTACTGGTGTGACAGCCTGGCCAGTCCCTGACCGGAATGGCTGAGAATCACCTGGGGTGCGTCGAAGGCCTCCCCCTCCTTCAGGCAAAAGCAAAACTGCGTGGGATGGATTCCCATTACCGCCCGGATCAGGCCTCTCTGGTCCTGCTGGGCGGAAAAAATGAAATTGCCGCTGTATACCAGACACATTCCCCAGCAGTCACCCCAGTCCTCAGTTGTCCCGGGACTGCACAGAATCGCCGCGGGATTGTACTGATGGCTGGAGGCGCCCCGTATACTGCCGATTTCCAGCTTTGTATGTCCCACGGGATTTCTCTCCACTGTGCGCTCCATGGCATGCCGCCCCACAAAGGTCATAAGCTCCAGCTCACCGAAGGAATAATCCAGACAGCAGGAAAGGCACTTGTCCAAATACACAGGCTCCTTTCCCCGGTTTTCCACCCGGACCGCCCTGGTGATCACATTCTCCTCCTCAAACACTCCGTAATAAAGGCGGACCACTATGGAGGAAGCCGCCTCCCGCATGGAGATCACCAGGGTCTCGCCCTTTTCCTTTTCATTGTCGTACAAAGCGGGCATTCCCGGAATCCGGTAGGAACCGGGCAGAACCTCATAGCTCTCAAACCGAAAGTCCGCCGCCGTGCTTCCGTCCGCATGACGAAGCCGGATACAGTCCTCCCGGTAATCTCCCACGCCGCTGGAGGGCAGCTCCTGGGGAAGACAGTCCAGAGAATAGCTTCGATCTCCCTGTGCCTGGGGCGGATTTCCGGAAAACCCCACGTCTCCCCGGACAATCAGCTCCGCCAGATTTTCCCCGTCAATCCTCCTGCCATAGTAGGTGTGCAGCAAAACGTCCTTCTCGTCCGCATACATCTGATAGCTGCTGTCCTTTGTCTGCAGCGTAAATAGTCTTTCTCCGCTTACCTTAATCGCCATGGGCGCAACCTTCCTTTCTGCATTTCATTTCATATCGCTTTCAGTATAATCTACCTGGAATCACTTGACAATCGAAAATTGTATAATAATTAAGCAACTATTGACATTCAATAAAGAACATGCTAATATACTTCAAAATTGAAATATTCAAATATGAATGTTTTGTAAATGAACCTTCCGGTGTATTCCGAAATAGCCAGCAGGAGGAGCACAATGCAGCAGAAAGTAAGCATAGAATTTGCTCATAATCTTTTTCAGTCCTACCGGATCCGGTGCAATTCCTTCTGCCATGAAATGCAGATCCCGCCCACGGCCTTCGATATTCTCATGTTTCTGGCCAATAATCCGGCCTACAATACAGCCAAGGATATCGTGGAGCTGCGGGGACTCAAGGCAAATCTGGTATCCGTTAATGTGGACAGGCTGGTACGGGAAGGCTATCTGGACAGGCAGTCCTTTCCCGGTGACCGGCGGAAAACCATTCTGACATGCACCCCGAAGGCCGGGCCTATTATCGATCAGGGGCGGCGGCTGCAGGCAGCCTTTTTTGAGGATATCTTTAAGGATGTGGACGGGGAATCCCGGGAAAACTTTTACAGAGTGATTCGTATGATGGAGACCAATCTCAACCGGATCATCAAAGGAGGCGTCTGAAATGGATCTGCTGCTGACTGTAATTATCACCTTTTTTGCAGGCATGGGAGCCGGCCTGGGAACAGGCTTCGCCGGCATGAGCGCGGCGGCGGTTATCAGCCCCATGCTCATTACCTTTCTGGATATGGAGCCCTATATGGCAGTGGGAATCGCACTGTCCTCGGATGTGCTGGCCAGCGCCGTGTCCGCCTATACCTATGGAAAAAATAAAAACCTGGACATTAAAAACGGTCTGATCATGATGGGAAGCGTCCTGACCTTCACCGTAGTGGGAAGCTATGTCGCAAGCCTGGTTCCGCCTGCCACTATGGGCGGCTTTTCCGTATTCATGACCTTCCTGCTGGGGATTAAATTTATCGTAAGACCGGTGATGACCACAAAGGAGGCCATGAAGGATACCTCCGCCGGAAAACGGGCGCTGCAGTCCGTCATATGCGGCGTAATGATCGGCTTTATCTGCGGCTTCGTCGGCGCCGGCGGCGGAATGATGATGCTGTTGATTCTCACCTCTGTTCTGGGCTATGAGCTGAAAACTGCCGTGGGAACCAGCGTGTTTATCATGACCTTTACCGCGCTGACAGGGGCGGTCTCCCATTTCGCCATTGGAAGCGCCCCGGACTGGACCGTGTGGGCACTGTGCGTGGTGTTCACCCTTCTTTGGGCGCGGATCGCCGCTGTTTTTGCCAATAAGGCCCAGCCCAAGACCCTGAACCGCGCCACCGGCGTCATCCTGGTGATACTGGGACTGGCCATCATGATTTTTTCAAGATTGTAAGACTTCTGCGGAGTGTCTGAATCACTCCGCCTGTACTCCCAGATCAATAAAATAGCTTCCTTCATTATCTCCGTCATACAGCTTGACCATGTAGTACAAGGGAATGCTTCCACCAGAGCCGAAGCACTCCTCCCATGAGGAATACTCGGCCTTTTGCGCGGCTATGTCTACATACCATCCCACCTCGCTGGTGACGGATTCCCCCGGCTCCAGCACCCAATGATGGCAGTCCGCCCCGGTGCCTCCCTCCCAGTAAACGTCATAATAGACTGCTTCACCGCTCACATGAATCGTCTCCATCTGGGAGCTGATCGTATAGATACCGCCCTGGTTCCTCCAAATCTCCCGGGTTTCATCCGTAGTATTGGTAAAGGTGATCGTCAGAAACAAATAGCGGGTTCCATCCACAAAGCTTCCCTGGTCGTCCACAGGCTTGAGACCATCATTCAGGTGCGTCAGATCTCTGTCTCCGAATTTTTCCGTATATTCCACTCTCTCCACATGATAGGATATCCCATCCACCACGGCAGTATCATCAATCTGTAAAATGCCTTCCTCACTCACATATAAAGCCGGCACATACACCTCCGGCAAATCATCCGGTTCCGTTCCTGTTACAGTTCCGGAATCCTGAGCAGGCTGGGAAGCTCCGGACGGCTGGCCATCGACTGAGGGCTGGAAATCTCCAAAAGACCGATCATCGGCTGACGGCTGAGAGTCTGCCAAAGATCCCGTCTGACTGTCTTCCAAGTCCCCGCCCTCCGGGGCTTCCGGCCCGGCGCCGGCGCATCCGCACATCCCGGCCAGCATTGAAACAACCATTATTGCTGCTATCCATTTTCTTTTCATATTAACCCTCCATGCCGAAGCTTTTTATCAGGTATTTCTGCCCTGCTTCACGGCTGGAGACATGATATCAGACTTTTTCTAAGGAAATCCCCCAAAAAATGCAAAAATTTTGCAAAGATTTTGATTTTAGTAATTTATAAACTCTGCTTCGCCCAAAAGGAGCCGGTATCCGCAAAAGCATCCTTCTGCAGCGTCATAATACAGTACCAGACTTCCCTGTCCCATAACACACACAAGAACTCCTTTTCCGTTACTCATACTCGCCTGCCAGTCCCCCTGCTCACAGCACCTTCCCAACGGTATCCGTTCCGGAAGCTCCTGCATCCTTTCGCTTTCCGGCTGAATTGAAAGATACAGCCTTACACGATGGATCCAATGACTGTCACAGCGCTCATAGACAGCGTCGATCTTCTCAAGGTAATCCTGCAGCAGCGTATCGCCCGGGTCCGCGGCGAGGGCCTGCAAAGCTGCCGCTGCCTCCCGTACCTCTTCCCCGGAGGGCTCTCTTGTATTTTGACAAAGAACCAGAAAAGGAATCTCATTTCCGTCAAAAGCCGCCGCCAAAAAATATTCTCTTCCGTCCTCCTCGAAAGCGGTGCGCAGAATATAACCTCCCCCGCCCTTACGACGGGAAAGCTTATCCCACAGGCTGTCGTCAGCCTCCTTACCCACCAGCTCAAAAAGCCGTTGATACATTCCCTGCCCGGGAAAGCTGACCATACTGTTTACATTATCTCCGGCGCTCTCCCCAAAAAGGCTTATTTCCTCCCGGGTAAGAGGTTCCGACTCCTCCCACAGGGGATATTGCAGCAACTTCATAAAGCGGTCCGCCGCCTCCACGATTCTGGCATTGGAGCGGTAATTTTCCTCCAGCCGGATGGACTGGAGACGGGGATATTCCCTGTGCAGGCGCAGGAGGATGCCAGGGTCACAGCCGCGGAACCCATAGATGGACTGGTCGTCATCCCCCACCACGAACAGGTTATCCTCCGGGGCCGCAAGCATCCGCACCACGTCATACTGGGCCTGATTCACATCCTGGAATTCATCCACCAGGATATAGCCGAATTTCTCCTGCCATTTCTTTAGGATATCCGGTCTTTTCAGAAATAATTCCCGGCACATGACTAACATATCTTCAAAATCTATCT
>OFGC01000321.1_pt1 | contig 54077 bp, 39 predicted proteins | sample 1521691 | NCBI WGS metagenome assembly OFGC01 (sample SAMEA3504121, study PRJEB24116) | mouse gut metagenome | biome: mouse gut; feature: mouse-associated habitat; material: faeces | place: Denmark | collected 2011
ACGATCCCATGCGGATCGTCCGTGCCGCTTTTTTATCGCAGACGCAAACGGGTGTGGATCAGACGACAAAGCGGGCGGCATGGGCGGACTGGAAATATTTTTACGAAGCGGGGCCGGGGTTATTCGAATTTTTTCGTATATTTGCGCTAATTGGAAAAATAATGAACTTAAATGCCGAAGGTGCATGACAAACACATCGTACTGAGAAAACCGGATTGGTTGAAGATCAGACTTCGCAGCGACGAGACCTCCGCAGAGGTGGAGCGTATCGTCGAGGGACACTCGCTGCATACCATATGCAGCAGCGGAATGTGCCCCAACAAGGCGGAGTGTTGGAGCCGGCGAACGGCTACTTTCATGATCATGGGCGATATATGCACCCGCAGTTGCAGGTTTTGCGCCACGCGCACGGGTAGGCCTCTGCCTCTGGACGAGCAGGAGCCGGACAACGTTGCGCGCAGCGTCAAGCTGATGCACCTGAAACATGTCGTCGTAACATCCGTCACGCGTGACGACCTGCCCGATGCCGGCGCCCGCCACTGGGCGCGCACGGTCGAGGCCATCCGCAGAGAGAATCCCGACACAACCATTGAGCTCCTTATTTCCGATATGGACGCCCGAGCGGAGTCGATAGACATCGTGCTGGCGTCGAAGCCCGACATCGTCGGGCACAACATCGAAACCGTCGAGCGATTGACCCCCGAGGTGCGTTCGCGCGCGAAATACGCCACGTCGCTGGCTGCGCTGCGCCACATAGCCCGAAGCGGGACGATCGCCAAAAGCGGCCTTATGGTCGGCTTGGGCGAGAGCGATGAGGAGGTGCTGTCGGCACTCGAAGACCTGCACAAGGCAGGTGTGCGGATAGTTACCATAGGTCAATATCTTCAACCTACCAAGGAGCACCACCCCGTTGCGGCGTATATCACTCCCGAAAAGTTTGAATGGTACCGTCTCAAAGCTCTCGAAATGGGTTTCAGCTACTGCGCGAGTGCACCACTGGTGCGGTCGTCGTATCTGGCTGACGCCGCTTTGGAAGCTGTGGGACGAGTATGAGAGCTGAGCTGAGAGATCTGGGCATAATGGCTTACGGCGACTGTTGGAAACTCCAACGGTCACTGTTCGATGCGTTGTGCGCTGCCAAAGCCGCGGGCATACAGCCCGCAGGCGAAGCCGGCACCGTACTGCTGGTCGAGCATCCGGCCGTGTACACTCTGGGCAAGAGCGGCAAGCAGGACAACATGCTTTGCAGCGAGGAGCGTCTGGCCTGGCTCGGCGCGGAGCTTTACCATATCGACCGCGGCGGCGACATAACCTTCCACGGGCCTGGACAGCTGGTATGTTACCCGATCGTCGACCTGGGGCGCCTGGGGCTGGGCATACGCTCATATATAGACGCATTGGAGCAGACGGTAATAGACCTCGCGGCCGACTACGGGATCGAGGCGCACCGCTGTGAGGGTGCCTCGGGAGTATGGATCGGCGAGCAGCCGCGGCTCAGAAAACTGTGCGCCGTGGGCGTCAAGGCGTCGCATGCAGTGACGATGCACGGTCTGGCGCTCAATGTGGCAACCGATTTGCGCTGGTTTCTGAATATCAATCCGTGCGGCTTTTCGGACCGCGGCACGACATCGATCGTGCAGGAGACCGGACGCACGCTGAACGTCGACGACATAAAACCGGCGTTCGTTAACCGATTAAGTGAAAATTTGAATGTTGAAATATATAAAAATTAAGTATTATGCCCATAGAGAAGAGATGGGTCGTAAGGCCGCAGGGCGATCCGCGGGCGGTGGAGCAGCTTGCTTCACGCCTCGGCATGTCCCCCGTTCTTGCGAACCTGCTTGTACAAAGAGGCATAGACACCGTGGAGAAGGCGAAGAAGTTCTTCACTCCGCAGCTCTCCGACCTGCACGATCCCTTCCTTATGAAGGATATGGACCGGGCGGTGGAGCGCGTGGAGCAGGCCGTGCGCAATCACGAGAAGGTGATGATATACGGCGACTACGATGTGGACGGCACTACGGCCGTATCGCTCGTATACAAGTTTCTGAGCCAGATAGGACACAAGAATCTGTCGTTCTACATTCCCGACCGATATGTCGACGGTTACGGCATATCGATCCGCAGCATCGACCACGCCGTGCGCAAGGGCGTAAAGCTGGTCATAGCGCTGGATTGCGGCATTAAGGCCGTAGAGAAGGTTGCCTATGCAAAGGAAAGGGGCGTGGATTTCATCATCTGCGACCATCATCTCCCTGCCGACGAGATACCGGCGGCAGTGGCTGTTCTCGATCCGAAACGCACCGACTGCAACTACCCGTTCGACGAGTTGTCGGGCTGCGGCGTCGGGTTCAAGCTCGTCGAGGCTTATGCCCGCAAGAACCGCATACCGTTCTCGAAGATCGAACATCTGCTCGATCTGCTGGTAGTGAGCATCGCCTCGGACATAGTTCCGCTGGTCGACGAGAACCGCATACTGGCCTATTACGGGCTGCGCAAGCTCAACTCGACGCCGTCGAAGGGGCTGCTGTCCATAATAAAGATTTGCGGTCTGGAAGGCCACGACATAACCATCGACGACATCGTCTTCAAGATCGGTCCGCGCATAAACGCCGCAGGGCGCATGCGCATGGACGAGGACGACGAAAACGCTTCTCCCTCGGGCGGTCATGCCGCCGTGAGTCTGCTGATCGAGGGTAACGAGCGCGAGGCTCAGAAATTCGGCAGCGTGATCGACTCGTTCAACCAAGACCGCAAGAGCATCGACCGCAGCGTGACGCAGCAGGCGCACGACTTCATCGAGTCGCACCCGCAGATGAAGAGCATGAAGAGCACGGTGATCTACAATCCGAAGTGGATGAAGGGCATCGTCGGCATCGTAGCATCGCGCCTGATCGAGAGCTACTACCGCCCGACGGTGGTGCTGACCAAGAGCAACGGGCTGGTAACGGGCTCGGCGCGCTCGGTGCCGGGCTTCGACCTCTACCAGGCGGTAGAATCGTGCTCCGATCTTCTGGAAAACTTCGGCGGCCACATGTACGCCGCGGGTCTTACCATGCGCGAGGAGAATGTCGAGAAGTTTACCGAACGCTTCAACGACTATGTGGAGCGCAATATAGACCCGGCCATACTCGTGCCGCAGGTAGATATCGACAGCGAGCTGCTGTTCTCGGACATTACGGGCGACTTCCACCGCCAGCTGAACCGCTTCCAGCCATTCGGGCCGGGCAACTCGGCGCCGGTGTTCATGACGCGCGGCGCGAGCAACCGCGGCGACGCGAAGCTCGTAGGCGCCGAATGCGACCACCTGAGAATGGATCTCATGCAGCGTCAGAAGCCCTACACGACGATTCCGGCAATAGCCTTTCAGCAGCCCACGCACTACGAGTGGGTGCGCTCAGGACGCCCCGTGTCGGTATGCTATCAGATCGTCGAGAACCACTATCGCGGCACGGTCAGCACGCAGCTGCGCGTGAAGGACATAAAGCCCGAGCAGTCGCGGTAGAAGAGCGGCGCGCCTGCGCCCGGCCGGGCTTTCGGCCGCAGCGCGGCGGGATGAGAAAAAATGCGTATATTTGCACCGTGCAGACACGCTCTATCGCTGCCGCCGCAAGGCGGGGGAGGAAAGTCCGAGCAACACAGAGCGCCACGCAAGCTAACGACTTGATGTCCGTAAGGGTATAGTAGCGTAACAGAGAATGACCGCCTCTGAGGAGGTAAGGGTGAAAAGGCGGGGTAAGAGCCCACCGCGAGGGTAGCGATACTCCTCGGCAGTACGCCTCGTGGGTTGCAAGACCATGTATATCGACAATTAAGGGTTGCTCGTCCGATGTCGAGGGGTAGGTTGCTGGAAGCTGCGAGAGATCGCAGTTGTAGATAAATGATAGAGGCTCCGCCCGGCGGAGTACAGAACTCGGCTTACAGGGTCTGCACGCATTATATGCGGCGAAGCGCAATGCTCCGCCGCATTTTTCATCTGCGAGGCACGGCAGCGGGTTTCCGTCCGGCTGCCGGAGGCGGCGATCTGTCGGCGGTCTGAGGATATCCGCCGGCCGCCGACAGGCTATATATACGACGCTATTAGAAACGGGCGGGGGTGTTTTCCAAATTTTGAAATAAAAACCCCGCTGCGCCTGTGCGATTCCGAAAAAATATCGGAAATCGCTTGCCGGTTATGAAATTTTTTGTAAATTTGTACTACAAACGTGGGATCGACGTACTCTCCCACATTCTCATTAACCTAACTAACCTACCGAGGGAGATTCCGCAATGAACCTCCCTTATTTTTTTGTATACGCTTGGATCATAGCCCGATCATATACGCCCCCGAAGCCGGTGCTTCACGGTATTGCGGTGGAACAGCAAGCCTGCACGGCAACCGCTGCAAAGCGCAGCGGGCGGCGTGTCTTAACATACATATAGATAGGTAACGAGACGCAGCCGGCACCGGCGCTCCGAAAGCCGTCGGGGTGCCAAGGGCGTAACCGTCCGCAGCAGCGAGCGGATTTACGGTCGAACCGGGTGGCGGAGATATCGCCGCAGAAATTGAAATATTATGGAATATTGATGTATAATCCCAATCAATGCGGGGTCAGATTCGGGACGCGTTATCGGGGCATGCGCCGATCGCCTCTGATGCAGTCGGACGCTTGTCACACCTCGGCCTCGATCTTGACCTTGTATCCCGCACTCCCGGGATGAGCGCCGCAATGCTCGCGGCGATAGACCGTCGGCGTAGAGCCGAAGAATCGCTTGAACAACTTGATGAAGTGGGACTGATTGGTAAAACCGCACGCCTGCCCGATCTGCGAAATGCTCATATCGGTGGCAAGCACCATTCCGCGGGCACGCGCCATGCGCTTTTCGAGAAACCATTTGTGCGGCGGGCAGTGGAAACTGCGGCGAAACTTGCGCTTGAAAGAGGAGATCGACAGACACAGCTTAGACGATATCTCTTCCAGCGAAAGGTTGGTATAGATGTTGGCATATACGGCGCTCTCGAAACGCGTGATGTCGAGGCTCGCATTGTCGCTGATCTCGAACCGGACCACATTCTCGTCGTCGCGCATCAGGAAGCAGACGACGAGCGAAATCCGCAGATAGTCGTCGACAGTGCCGGTCGCCTCGTCCTTGTCGTGCGACGGAAAGAGATGACGGATCGAATCGTCGGCGGGCTTTATCATATAAATGCAGCGCATAACCCTCGCGATACAGTCCACGACCGAGTGCTGTCCGCTGCCGACACCCACTCCCATGATTATCGATTTGAGATCATCGAGCGAAAAGCGTATGACAGTCTGCTCGAACAGCCCGAGCTCGTCTGGAAGCGCTTCGACGATATTTTCGCACGGCGCCAACATATAGACATGGCCGGCAGGAATGCAGACCTGACGTTCGGACAGGCAGTCATACAGACTGAATACTCCGCGAGAGACATACCCTACGGCGTATTCGTCGCAAAAAGATCTGTTCTTCCCGGTCGGAGAACTGCAAACGATCTTGGTTATTTCCGGACGATGTGTCGTAAATATATTCACGGATCCTAAGGTGTTTTAGTTTCCGCAAATGTACAATAAAAAATTAAAAAAATATTGTAACATCCGAAATATTATCCGAATACGTCAATATTTGAACCGAAAAGATTATTTGTTCTTTACGAGCCTCCGAAAGGCTTTGTCAGGATAATATACAGAACGACCACAGCGCGGCTGCGGCCATAGTCCAAAAGATAAACGTGCTCAGATAATGCTCCATACGCACATACATCATGGGCATGAGCGTAGACGAAACGACGGCCGCAACGCTCACAGAGAGCGGTGTGACGGAGGGCAGCAGAGCGAAGAGGGCGAAGAGCAGCACGACGATGCCGATAGAGAAGCTCCACGTCTTGCGGGCGGCGACTCCGACGGCGAATTTGTCGGCACGATAGAGCAGCACCGAACATATCAAAGTAAAGAGCGCCGAGCCGAACAGAACCAGCCGCGGCACGGTAACATAGCTCCGCATATCGCAGCCCGAGTCGGCGAGCATGGCGTGCCACAGATCGCAGCCCGTCGAGCTGAAATCGCCTCCGCCCGCCCACACGGCATAGCTCACGACGAATGTCGGCAGCAACGCCCCGACCACCGCCGCGAGCGAGCTGCGCAGCGGCACGCGGCAGAGCAGCAGCAGCGGAATAAGCAGCACGACGAAAGCCGTCATAGGGGCATGCAGCAGCGGCGTGCACCCAAGCGCCGTCATGGCGGGAAAGATCAGTGCGACAGGCTGTTCGACTATAAAGCAGTCGTAGAGCCGCTTCAAGGTCATGCAGACGAGCGTAAGAACGACGGCCGACGACAGATACCACTCGGTAAGGCCGAAGCCCATGACGAGAATGCCGACAAGAGGTATTCCGACCAGCGTATGCGCCGGATAGAGATAGCGGCGCAGCGCGGCGCGGCCGAGCGACAGCCCGGAGTAGAGCAGCAGCAGCGCGGCCGCAATCATCGACAGTGTAGGTCTGGCGCTCTGGAAAGCATCCGCAAAACGCCTCAGAGGCTCGATATAACCCTCCTGACAGAGCGGCGGCACATCCGCCCCGGAGGACTCCGCAACGGCGCATACGGCCGTTAAAAGCAGTATGAGACTGGCCTGCGGAAATTTCTGACGTGCTGCATCCAAAAACATATAGGTACTGTCGAGATTTTTAATCGGAACAAATGTACGAAAAAACGGAGATAAGTCGGAATATTTCTTAATTTTGTCCTCCGATGTTGGATAATTGCTACCAAAGAGAGACCATAGAGGCGGGATGCGACGAGGCCGGGCGCGGATGTCTGGCCGGCTCGGTATTCGCCGCGGCGGTAATTCTGCCGCCGGATTTCAGCCACCCTCTCCTGAACGACTCGAAACAGATGACCGAACGTCGTCGCGACATGCTGCGCGAGATAATCGAGCGCGAAGCGGTCGCATGGGCTGTAAGCGAGGTCACGGCCGAAAGGATCGACAAGATAAACATCCTCAATGCCTCGATCGAGGCGATGAATGCAGCCGTAGCACGGCTGTCGGTCGTGCCGGGATTTCTGGTCATAGACGGCAACCGATTCAACACCGCGTCGCAGATACCGTTCCGCTGCATAGTCAAGGGCGACGGCCGCTATGCCGACATAGCAGCCGCCTCGGTGCTGGCCAAGACCCACCGCGACGAGTATATGCGCCGCTTAGACCGGGAGTATCCGGTATACGGCTGGTCGAAGAACAAGGGTTATCCGACGCGCGACCACAGACTCGCCATACGCCGGCACGGCCTCTCGCCGTATCATCGTCTTACGTTCAACCACGATATCGACCAGCAGGAGCTGTTTTAGCGCACGGCCGACACTCCTCTGCGGGCGGTCGCTACACCCACACATCACGGCATGCCGGACACACGGCACACGGCCTGCCCGAACGATGCCTTCCCGTCGGCCTCGCCGCAGAGGGCTCGACCGGCCATTGCCGCCGCCGCGAGAAATACGGAAGATAATTCGCCGAAGAAGCGGTTACGAATCGTTAACGTTTATTTTTCATTTACGATAAAAATTATTAATTTTGAGGCAAATTAGTAATATTATATCATATATGGCAAAAGAGTATAAACGTTATCTGGTTACATCGGCGCTGCCCTATGCCAACGGACCGGTACATATAGGTCATCTGGCAGGCGTCTACATACCTTCGGACATATATACGCGTTATCTGAGGCTCCGCGGAGCCGACGTCATATCGGTATGCGGCAGCGACGAACACGGCGTGCCCATAACGATCAAGGCGCGCAAGGAGGGTGTCACGCCGCAGCAGATCGTCGACCGCTACCACTCGATCATAAAATCGTCGTTCGAACGTCTGGGCATAGCCTTCGACATATATTCGCGCACCTCGTCGCCGACGCACCGCACGACGGCGTCGGATTTCTTCCGCAAGCTCTACGACGAGGGCAAGTTCATCGAAAAGACATCGATGCAGTATTATGACGAGGATACACAGACCTTTCTTGCCGACCGCTATATAGTAGGCACATGCCCGCACTGCGGCAACGAACGCGCCTACGGCGACCAGTGCGAGAAGTGCGGCTCGACCCTCTCGCCCGACGAGCTGATCGACCCCCACAGCGCCGTATCGGGTTCGATACCCGTCAAGCGCGAGACCAAACACTGGTATCTGCCGCTGGATCAATACGAACCGTTCCTTCGCGACTGGATCCTCGAATCGCATCGCGAGTGGCGCAGCAACGTCTACGGACAGTGCAAGAGCTGGATCGACATGGGTTTGCAGCCGCGTGCCGTGAGCCGCGATCTGGACTGGGGCATACCCGTGCCCGTGGAGGGAGCCGAGGGCAAGGTGCTTTACGTGTGGTTCGATGCCCCGATAGGATATATATCGGCCACGAAGGACCTTACGCCCGACTGGCAGAAGTACTGGTGCTCGGACGACACGAAGATGGTGCACTTCATCGGCAAGGACAACATCGTCTTCCACTGCATAGTATTCCCGTCGATGTTGAAGGCGCACGGAGGCTTCGTGCTGCCCGACAACGTTCCGGCAAACGAGTTTCTCAACCTCGAAGGCGACAAGATCTCAACGTCGCGCAACTGGGCCGTATGGCTGCACGAGTATCTCGACGACTTCCCGGGCAAGGAGGATGTGCTGCGCTACGTATTGTGCGCCAACGCCCCCGAAACCAAGGATAACGACTTCACGTGGAAAGACTTCCAGTCGCGCAACAACAGCGAGCTGGTGGCCGTGCTGGGCAACTTCGTCAACCGTGCGCTCGTGCTCACGAAGAAGTACTACGACGGTGCGGTGCCCGCATGCGGCCAACTGACGGACTACGACCGTCAGACGCTCGACGAGGTGGCGCAGATACGCGCATCGCTCGAACGCAACATCGAGACATACCACTTCCGCGAGGCGTTGAAGGATGCCATGACATACGCCCGCATAGGTAACAAGTATCTGGCCGACACGGAGCCGTGGAAGGTCGTAAAGACCGATCCCGAGCGCGTAAAGACCATACTCAACATAGCATTGCAGCTCACGGCCGACCTGTCGATAGCGATAGAACCATTCATGCCGTTCAGCGCAGCCAAGATAGTCAAGATGCTCGATATCAAGCCTTTGAACTGGGACTTGCTCGGATCGGAGACGCTCATCGAGGCCGGACACCGAATCGGCGAGCCGGAACTGCTTTTCGAGAAGATCGAGGACGATGCCATACAGCGCCAGCTCGACAAGTTGGAGGCGGCGCGTGCAGCCAATGCAGCGGCCGAGGCGGCTAACAATGTAACCGAACAGAAAGAGACGGTTTCGTTCGACGATTTCCAGCGCATGGATATCCGCGTATCGACTATTCTCGCGGCAGAGAAGGTCGCCAAGACCAAAAAGCTGCTGAAGCTCACGATCGATACCGGTATAGACAAACGCACGATAGTGTCGGGGATAGCCGAACATTATACTCCCGAGGAGCTTGTAGGCCGTCAGATACTCGTTCTGGTCAACCTCGCACCGCGCGAGATAAAGGGCATAACATCCAACGGGATGATCCTCATGGCCGAGGATGCAACGGGACGACTGGTGCTGTTGCAGCCCGAGCAAGGAGTCAACAGCGGAGCGATGATAGGATAAACCTGAAACAATAAACACCTTAAAACTCAACTGATTAAACTATGGAAAACATCGAATGGGGTAAGCTCGGTTTCAACTACTACAAGACGGCTTACAATGTACGCTTCCACTATGCCGACGGCAAGTGGGGCGCAATGGAGGCAACCGACGACGAGTATATGCGCATGCACATCTCTGCCGCCTGCCTGCATTACGGTTTGGAGATATTCGAAGGATTGAAGGCATTCCGCGGCGTGGACGGCAAGGTTCGTCTGTTCCGCCCCGAGGAGAATGCCAAGCGCATGATCTCATCGGCAGAACGTCTTTGCCTGCCCATGCCTTCGGTAGAGATGTTCGTCGAGGCATGCAAGGAGCTCGTCAAGCTCAACGCCGACTACATTCCTCCCTACGGCACGGGCGCATCGCTCTATCTGCGACCGATGTTGATAGGCTCGAAAGCATGTCTCGGCGTCAAGGCTGTCGACGAAGCCGACTTCATCGTATTCTGCTCGCCGGTAGGTCCCTACTTCAAGGAGGGTATGAAGCCTATCAAGGCCGTTATCGACAGAGAGCAGGACCGTGCTGCTCCACGTGGAACAGGCGACGTAAAGGTCGGCGGCAACTACGCATCGAGCATCTTCTCGGGCGAGCGCGCACACCGCGAAGGCTACTCGAACGTGCTGTTCCTCGACTCAGCAAAGCACGAGTTCATCGAAGAGTTCGGCGCTGCCAACTTCTTCGGCATCCGCCAGGGTTGCTATATCACACCCAAAAGCACATCTATCCTGCCCTCTATTACCAACAAGAGCCTTCGTCAGATCGCTCTCGATCTCGGATTGGAGGTACAGCAGCGCCCCGTAGCACTCGAAGAGCTCGCAACATTCGAGGAGTGCGGTGCTTGCGGTACGGCTGCCGTAATTTCGCCCGTCGGTTCGATCTATGATCTCGACACAAAGAAAGTATACGACTACGGCACCGAGGTAGGCAAATACTGCCAGAAGATGTACGATACTTTGCAGGACATCCAGTATGGCCGTGCAGAGGACAAGTACAACTGGAATGTAGAGGTAGAGCTGTAATAACTCTATCTATCGACAATAAAAGCCTGTTCCACGTGGAACAGGCTTTTATTATTTAGAGCATTGCAGACATCTCGTGTGGACAAAAGTTGAAAACATACGTTCCAAAATCGTTGAATAGCGATAAGTAACCCCATAACATGCCGTCAGAAAGGGATGGGCAGATATGATATACTCGACCTACAATCTCGTTCGCGAGATTGAGAACGCGGCAATAGAATGCCGATTATAATAAAAATGAACAAAAACCCTCTGTTTCGTCGAATTGCTGTATATGCAACTCTGCGACCGAGCGAGGCGTTGGACTGTACTCGGCGTACTGTGCTCATTGCCGAGCGACAAGCGGAGGACGCAGACACGGCTATTTCATGAAAAAATTTCATCAATTGTTTTTTACATCTTTTTCGTTTAGCCGAATGGGCAAAACGAAATTTATTTTGGCTTTGCCGCAGCGAGAAAAAGTGGATGAAATGAAGCTGCACGTGAAAAATGCACCGATTGGTAGTACTTGTGTACGTCCTAATTGGTGCATTTGAACGAGGCGCAGGAAATAGCACCTTCACGAAAATATTTTTTTGTTAGAAGTGGTATTATACAACGCAAACGAAAACCTCCCGGACGAGTAGTACAGACGTACGTTCCATTCGGTAGATTGAGTGCGCGGCAGTAGAATGCCGCTTATAACGAAAAGCACAGCCAAATCAATAGCCAATTTTTCGTCAAAAGCAATTAGTTGCAACGCAACGACGGAGAGAGACGATGTGGCATACTTGACGTATTCCACATTGTCGAACGACGAGGCGCGGAAGCAAATGATTGCTTTTCACGAAAAATTACCTGCCGAACTTGATCAATAATACATTAATATCCGCCGGCGAAACCCCGGGTATGCGTGAAGCCTGCCCGATAGTAAGAGGACGGATGCGGGATAGTTTCTGACGCGCCTCGATAGTGAGGGAGTTGAGTGAGGTAAAATCGAAGTCGGCAGGAATGGAGATGTTTTCGAGCCGGTGGAGCTTTTGTGCGATGAACTTCTCACGTTCGATATAGCCATGATACTTGATTTCGATCTCGGCCTGCTCGACAGCCTCGGCAGAGACCGCGTTATCGAGAAGATATCTTTGCAGTTTGGGAACAACCCTTGCCAGATCCGAAATATGGACATCGCTACGCAAGACGATGTCGTAGATGCGTCGGCCTTGCGTCATAGGCTCCGAAGAGATCGATTTCAAATAGTCGTCGATTTCGCCTGCTTTGATGCTCTGCTCGCGCAGGAATCGTACAAGCGATTCTACGGACGATTTTTTTTCGAGGAAAATACGGTGCATTCTCTCGCTGACAAGACCCAATTCGTAGCCTTTTTCGGTAAGTCGCATATCGGCATTGTCCTGCCGCAGCAGGATGCGGTACTCGGCACGCGAGGTAAACATGCGGTACGGTTCGTCGACACCTTTGGTTACGAGGTCGTCGATAAGAACACCTATATAGGCCTGGTCGCGCGCAAGGACGAAAGGAGCCCTACCGGCAAGCATGCGGTGGGCATTGATGCCTGCGACCAAACCCTGCGCCGCAGCCTCCTCGTAACCCGTCGTACCGTTGATCTGGCCGGCGAAAAAGAGGTTGTCGACGAGCTTCGTCGCCAGCGAATGGTGCAGCTGCGTAGGAGGAAAGTAATCGTACTCGATAGCGTAACCCGGACGATAGATATGCAGATCCTCGAAGCCACGTATGCCGTGCAGCGCCTCCAACTGCACCTCCCACGGCAGCGACGACGAAAATCCGTTGAGGTAGTATTCGTTGGTGCTGCGTCCCTCGGGTTCGAGAAAGAGCTGGTGCGAGTCGCGGTCGGCGAAGGTACGCAGCTTATCCTCGATGCTGGGACAATAGCGCGGTCCTATACCGCGGATAGTGCCGTCGAACAAGGGCGAACGGTCGAAGCCGCCGCGCAGAATGTCGTGCACTTGTGCCGAGGTATGTACGAGAAAGCACGGTAGTTGATTCTTAACTGGCTGTATATCAGGATCGAACGAGAATTTAGACGGATTCTCATCGCCCCATTGCGGCTCCAAAATCTCGAAGTTTATGGTACGCGCATCGAGACGCGCCGGCGTGCCGGTCTTCATTCTGCCGGCCTCGAAGCCTATGGCGACGAGCGACTCGGTAATGCCCGTCGAGGCTGCGTCGCCCGCACGACCGCCCTCGGCATGCGATCCTCCGCAATACATTTCGCCCGCAAGGAACGTACCTGCGGTAAGAATGACGGCACGACACTCGAACTCGACGCCCATGCGCGTTTTTACGCCCCTTACGCGGCGTCCGGCATCCGAGGTATCGAAGAGTATCTCCGTGGCGGCATCCTGCCAAATATAGAGGTTTACGGTGTTTTCGAGCGTGCGTCTCCACTGCTGCGAGAACTCGCGCTTGTCGCACTGCGCGCGCGGGCTCCACATGGCGGCTCCCTTCGAGCGGTTGAGCATGCGGAACTGGACGGAGGTAAGGTCGGCGATGCGTCCCGTCATGCCGCCCAGAGCATCGATCTCTCTGACGATCTGACCTTTGGCAACGCCTCCTATGGCCGGATTGCACGACATGTCGGCAATCTTGGCCATATCCATCGTCAGCAGCAGCGTGCGCGAACCCATGCGTGCTGCGGCCGAGGCGGCTTCGCAGCCGGCATGTCCCGCACCGATGACTATGATATCGTAGCTAATCGTCATTTCGCGGGTCGCAGAGCATGCGGTTCAACGATTTCAGATAGCGGTTCTCCTTGCGGCGCATCATCACGGATGCCGAGACGGACTTGTCGCGCTGACCGCACAGGTGCAGCAGGCCGTGAACCACCACGCGCCGCATCTCGGTAGTCGGAATAGCGCGATAGATACGTGCGTTGTCGATGACCGTATCCACGTCGATATAGACCTCGCCGCCCACGATGCGGCTCTCGCGCCGGTCGCTCTCGTCGAACGTAATCACGTCGGTAAAGTAATCGTGGCCGAGAAACTGCCGGTTGATGTCGCGGTGGTATTCCGACGAACAGAATATATAGTTGATATCTCCTATCCGATACCCCTCGGCGGCGGCCACTTCGCGCAGCCAGCGCGTGACGATGCGCTTGGCCGGAAAGCGGTAATCGTTGCCCTCGTTATAGAATCTTATTGCCATAGCAGCTATTTTTTGAAACAGTTGGCAGCGCTCATCTTGGCACCCGTGCGGTCGTATATGGCGAAGTGCATGAATGCGCTCTCGCGGCCGTTGTCGTCGATGCCGATGCCGATCGTGCCTATCTGCTGATTTCTCGTTATCTTGTCGCCGTATGCCACGCACACGTCGCTCAGATGCACATAAGTCGATATGTAACCGCCGTGAGCCACGAAGACCGAGTAGTGGTTGGTTATATCCTTCTCCACACGCACCACCTTGCCGTCGTATATGGTCACAACCTTGGCGCCGGGCTTGCCCTTTATGTCGGCCATATTATTGCGGTAGCGGCTGACAGAGCCTCCGACCACGGGTAGATTGAGGTTGGAGGTCTTGGCCGAGAAGTCGTCGCCGACCTTGTTGCCGCGCGTCAGACGCTGCAACTCGGCTATGGCGCCGTCGAGACGCTTCTGCTTGTCGTTGCGCTCGGCAATGGTCTTCTTCTCCTTGGCCGAAAGAGAGCCTATCTTGCGGCGCAGCTCGGATATATCGCCTTGCAGGGCATTGCGTTGCGAGGCGAGCGATATCTCGACCGAATCCAACTCGTGCTTGCGGCGGTTCAGCACGGCGCGGTAGTCGGCCAGCTCCTGCTCCTCCTGCTCGATCTGCGAGGCACGCTGCGCTCTGAGCTCGGCGATGCGGCGGATGTTGGCGGCGCGACGCACGGCATCGCCCACGCCGTCGGACGAAAAGAGATATGTCGTATAGTTGTTCTGCCGGTAGTTGCGCCACGCCTCGCGCACCATTTCGGCATAGAGCTCGCGGTTGCGTTGCAGCTCTCCGCCCAACACCGTGACCAGCGAGTCGTTAGTCTCGATCTCGTGGCGCAGCAAGGAGGCTTCGGCCTGAGTCTCGCGTATAAGACCGTTGCGCAGGTTCATCTGCGTGCGCAGCTCGTCGATCTGCTTCGAGGCCGACGACTTCGAGGCTGCTATCTGCTTCATGCGGCGCTTGCACTCTTCCAGATCGCGACGGAAACTCTCGACCTTGGCTCGCTGCCTGTCGACGGCGCCCGAGCTTTTGGCCTTGCCGCCGGACTTCTGCGCATAGGCTCCGCCGCCTGCCAACAGAGCGGCACACACCGCAGAGAACAATAACAATCGGGTCAGTAATACGGTTTTACGGGTCATGTCGGTCTATCGTTTATCCTCGTCTGAGAATCGTTGTTTCATCTGCTCGACGTGAGTCTTCATACGCTCGGCGTCGAAGCCCCGTTCGACGGCTCGCTGCCAGTATGTTTCGGCCATGAACGTCTCGCCCAGATCCCAAAGGATGTCGCCGTAATGCGCCGCCAGATCGGCGCTTCGGCGGGTATCGAGCGAAAGGGCCTGCTGCATGGCGCGCTTGGCCTCGTCGAGACGGCCTATCTTGTATAGCACCCATGCGTAGGTATCAATGAAGGTCGGATTCGAACCTTCGATCTTCATTACCCTCTCGGCCATGTCGAGCGCACGGTCCAGACTGCGATTCTCCAACGTCAGAAAATAGGCGTAGTTGTTCATTACCGAGGCGTTGTCGGGATAGTACGACAGCGAACGGTCGTAGGCACGCCACGTGCGGCGCATGTCGCCCTTCATGTGGTATGCGTCGCCTATATAACCCCACAGCTCGCCGCGCAGCGTATCGTTGTCGGCGAAGCGAAGTGCCTCGCGGTAGCTGGCGACAGCCTCGTCGTATCGCTCCTCGATGCCTTTCAGATGTCCCATGTCGGCAAGCAACGCCGCATTGTCGGGGAAGAGCCGCAGGGCACGGTCGAGGTAGTGCGACATGGAGTCGGTATGTTGCAGATACGACTCGATCTGTATGACGGCCATATAGAGGTCGAGATCGGGATTCTCGTCGTCGAGATGACGCTTGTAATACTCCAACGCATGGTCGATATTGCCCGTAGCCGTCAGATGACGCCCGTAGAGCGCCACGACATCCCTGCTCTGGGGATAGCGCACGGCCAGCGTCGAGGCCAGATCGTTGATGCGGAAATAGTGTTCGCGGTAGAAATCGACATTGGATGTCAGCCGATCGAAACGTTCTATCTTCTTGGAGAGCGGTATGCGGTCGTCGGCGAACAGACGACGCTCGACAGCGAGGTAGTCGCGGTAACGTCGACGCTGCTCGTAGAAGTGCCCCAGAGCCTGCCATACATTGAGATCGGTCGAATCGATCTTCAAGGCATCGTTCAGCGCGGCATGAGCCAACGAATCCCTGCCCGTAGCCGAATAGGCTTCGCTCAGAGATATATACGACTCGACGTCGTAGGGAAAACTCTCGACCATGCGACGCCCCTCCGTAACGGCCTTCTCGAACTGTCCGGTCGTGAAGAGCAGCTGCTGCTTCATGTCGCTCAGCTCGCGATGACGGCCGAAGCGCATCTGCGCCGTATCGAGCGTGGCAATGGCCGAAAACGGCAGCTGCATGCGTGCATACAGCAGAGCCAGAATACGGTAGTTGTCGGGATCGTGCGGGTCGATAGCCGTAAGACGCCGGTAAAGCGGCAGCGCCTCGGCATAGCTGCCCTCGGAGAGCAGTGCACGGGCATAGAGCTGCGCATACCACCTGTCGGCGGAGTCGGCACGATATACCCTCGCAGCCAGAGCGGCGGCACCCTTCGTATCGCCCCTCGCGGCCGTGAGCTGCGCGAGGCGGTACAACGCCGGCGCGTAGGTCGAATCCTCGGCTACGGCCTGCCGCCACAACCGCTCGGCGAGCAGCGTGTCGCCGGCGATGTCGAGCGCTTCGATACCGTCTATATAAAGATACGTAAGACGCAGAGAGTCGGGGTATTCGATACGTCGATCACTGTTCGCAGATAGGTGTTCACGAACTTTCCGGGCGGGTCGGCCGTATGTTGCGAACCCGCTCAGAAACACGACCGCAACGATCGCGATGCAGATATGTTTCAAAACTCTTTCCACCCGTCGTCGATACAGATATTCGCTTCGTGCGCCGTTACGATACTCAGTACCTCACGCTGCCCGCAGGCAGCTGCGAAGCGCACTACAATGCGCTCTCGAACTGGTTGAGGAATCTGACGTCGTTTTCGAAATAGAGACGCAGGTCGCCCACGCCGTATTTGAGCATGGCTATGCGCTCAATACCCATACCAAAGGCGAATCCCGAATACTCGTTAGGGTCGATGCCGTTGGCCTCCAACACATTGGGGTCGACCATACCGCAGCCCATGATCTCCAACCAGCCCGTGCCCTTGCATACGCCGCAGCCCTTGCCGCCGCATATGCTGCACGAGACGTCGACCTCGGCCGAAGGCTCGGTAAAGGGGAAATACGAGGGGCGCATGCGAATCTCGGTCTTCTCGCCGAAGAGCTCCTTGGCGAAGTAGAGGATCGACTGCTTCATGTCGGCGAACGAGACGTTGCGGTCGATATAGAGACCCTCGATCTGGTGGAATATGCAGTGCGCACGATACGATATGGCCTCGTTGCGAAATACGCGGCCGGGGCATATCACGCGGATAGGCGGCTTCTGGCGCTCCATAGTTCTGACCTGAATGGACGAGGTATGGGTGCGCAGCACCACGTCGGGATTCTTCTCGATGAAGAACGTATCCTGCATGTCGCGCGCCGGATGCTCGGGCGGAAAGTTCAGAGCCGAAAAGACATGCCAGTCGTCCTCGATCTCGGGTCCGTCGGCCACCGTATAACCCAGTCGCGAGAATATCTCGACGATGCGGTTTTTCACGAGCGATATGGGGTGGCGCGAGCCGATATGTCCGTCGCTGCCCGGACGCGTCATGTCGTCGATGCGGGCCGAGCCGGCATCCTCCCGGGCGCCGATCGTGCTCTTCAACTCCTCGATACGCGACACGGCCGCACTCTTCAAACGGTTGAGTTTCTGTCCCAGCTCGCGTTTGAGCTCGGGAGCCACTCCCTTGAACTCATCCATCAGCGCCGCTATCTCGCCCTTTTTGCCCAGCAGAGCTATGCGGAACTCCTCGACCTGAGCGGCCGTAGCGGGAGCGAATGACTCTATGCGGGTCAAAAGATCGTTAATTCTGTCTGTCATGGTATAATCTACTTGTCGTTTTGTCGAAAAACATTACATTTGCAATGTATATATTACGTTACAAAGGTATCAAAAAAATATGATATGAGAAGAATTTTCGTCGCGTTTATGATCTTTTCGCTCCTCGCTCCGAGCATCGCCAGCTCGCAGAGCGTCGGTCTGGTACTGAGCGGCGGCGGAGCGAAAGGACTGTATCATATCGGCGTGATACGCGCACTGGAAGAGCACGGCATCCCGATAGACTGCATCGCGGGAACATCTATCGGAGCCATAGTGGCAGCACTCTACGCTGCGGGATACTCGCCCGACGAAATGGAGAACATCGTACTCTCGGGACAACCCGAGAAGTGGGTCTCGGGGCGCATCGACGACAAGTATTACTACTACTATCGCGACCGCGACCGCATGCACGGCATGCTCAACATCATGCTGTCGACCGACCGCGACATGAAGCTCAACTCGGGACGCAAGCGACTCAACATACCGCGCTCGATGATAAACACCTCGCAGATAGACATGGCGCTGCTGCAACTCTTCAAGCCGGCGAGCGTCGCCTGCCGCGGCGACTTCGATAAGCTAATGGTGCCCTTCCGCTGCATGGCCACCGACGTCAACCGCCACCGCGCCGTCGAGCTCAAATCGGGCGATCTGGCACTCGCCGTGCGCGCGTCGATGGCCATACCGGTGGTCTTCCCGCCTGTCGAGATCGACTCGATGATACTGTGCGACGGTGGTCTGTACGACAACTTCCCGTGGCGCACGCTCGACAACGCCTTCCACCCCGACATAATTCTGGGCGCACGCTGCGGCAAGGACGACGAACCCATAGACGAGAATGTATCAGTAATAGATCAGGCCATGACACTGGCCACGATGCCCACCGACTACGACATGCCCGAGGATAGGTCGCTGATGATAAAGCGCGCGGTCGACATATCGACGCTCGACTTCTCGCAGGGGCGTTACGTCATCGATCTGGGATATGCCGATGCCAAGCAGATGATGCCGCGGATCGAGGCGATGATCGGTCGCCGCACGGCCGCCGATGAGGTCGCCGCGCGACGCGACCGGTTCAAGGCGCGGTGCCCCGAGCTCGTCACGCAGTCGGTACGCACCGAGGGCATAGGCCGGCGACAGCAGCAGATGGTCGACCGATTCATGATGATCGACCGCAAGAGGGGCAGCGACATGTCGCAACTGTCGTTCGGCGATGTTACAGACCACTATATGTTATTGCTGGCCAACACATCGCTGACGGGAAGATTCCCCAAAATGGAGTTCGACGACTCGACGCGGCGCTTCGACATGACGCTGCCGCTGAATCTCAAACCCAGCCTCACGCTCCACTTCGGCGGAAACATATCGTCGACGGCATTCAACCTCGGATACATAGGCGTCGATTATCAGTCGTGGGGACGGGTGTTGCAGCAGGCCAATCTCGATATGCTGCTCGGTCCGATCTACACCATGATACGATTGAAGGGACGCACTGTCACGATGTCGCGCAATCCGGTATTCTTCGACTACTCGTACAACTTCAACATAACCAACACTCTGCACGGCAATTTCGGCAACCTTACCGAAGTCGACAACGCCGAGGAGATAAAGGCCAAGGAGAGTTTCCTCTCGTTCGGCGTGGGCGTGGCGCCGACGCGAAAGAGCGTATTCGACTTCATGATAAACATGGGACGCAACTCATACGGATACGACATGTCGAATTACAAGTCGCGCCAGTACACCCACTTCACATATCTCTCGCCCAAGATAGCGATCGAACGCACCTCGCTCGACAAGATACTATATCCTACGACCGGATCGCGTCTCAACTTCTCGGGAATATACGTCTACGGCCGCGACGAGCGAGACTCGCGCAACGAGCTGATACTACCCACCGACGAGGACTATATCGACGACATACGCCAGTGGTGGGGCGTCAAGGCGTCGTGGGAGCAGTATTTCGACGTCTCGCGCAACGGACGCTTCTCGTGCGGATACTCGGTCGAAGGAGTATACACCAACCACTCGTCGCTCGACTCGCCCGAGGCCGCTACCATATCGGCACCGCAATACTCGCCGCTGCTGCACTCGCGCATGATCTACATGCCGCAGTTCCATGCCGACAGATATGTCGGCGCAGGCATCATGCCGACGGTAAAGATCATAAACCACCTCTACCTGCGACTGAGCGTCTATGCCATGCTCCGCGACAAGTTCGAGGATTCGATCATGCACTACATGTCCGACCTGTCGGTAGTATACAACACCGGTGCGGGGCCGGTAAGTCTCTCGATGACGAAATACGGCTTCGACAACTGGCGCAATCTCTATCTGACATTCAATTTCGGATACGCGATATTCGGTCCGAAGGGGCTGCATTATTAGCAACTCTAAAACGTCTGGGTGCGCGGATTCTTTACCTTATTGTTTTACAAATCCGACGGTTGGTTGCTACGGCTTGCGACGTTGTACAATTTGTACCAAATCCCTAAATCCCCCGCCTTGCGGGGAGGATTAGAGCACATTGCAGTAATTAGCATAGCATATCCGCTGTCCCAATGTTTTGCAAGTCCGGCGGTCGTAACTACGGCTGCCGCCGTTTTATAGATTATACCCTCCCCTTACTGCTTCAACAGGCGAGGACAATCGCTTGCGAATTGCCGAGCCGCAAAAGCGGTAACGACGCATAAGTCGCGTAGCGACACGGCGTAAATCCCCTCCTCGGAGGTGACTTGATCTCGCGCGCCGTGCGCGCTCCGGGTAGAGACCGCAGCCGGTCTGCAAATAATTAGATTACAGCTCAGGCGCAGAACGAAACGAAGTGGCATCCGGAGCACACGCAGCTCCACGCCGAGGGATTCATGCGCGCCATAGAGATCTACAACTCCTTCTGCGGCTATTCGCCCGAAGCGCACCGCTGGGCCATAGAGTACGGCTGCGCCATATGCAGCGGTACCGACGCCCACAATCCGCTCTTTCTCGACATCGACTATCTGCATGGCAAACACCGCCCCGTAACGCTGATATTCGCACGCGAACGCACGTCGGAGAGTGTACGCGAAGCGCTCGACAACCGCCGCACGGCCGTGCTGGCAGAGGAGAGGCTCTACGGCAGCGAGGAGTTGCTGGGCGGAGTGTTCGATGCGATGTTCGAGATATCAGACATAAGGTATGCGCCGAAAAAGGTAACGCTCACGGTCGTCAACCGCAGCTCGGTGCCCCTCGTGTTGAAAAAGGCCGCCGGCAGCGAAAAGATAGTCTTTCCGCGCGATATGACCATATATCCGTTCGAGCGCACGACCATCGCGATCTACGGACTCGACAACAAGAAACCCATAGGTCTCGAACGCTTCGAAATGAACTTTACGGTCGAGAATTTCCTTACCGCACCCTCGACGCCGCTGCGAAGGTCGATAGGATTCGTCATGCCACGAAACGATTAGAGAGGATTTAACAGACAAGCCCCGTATACTCGAACGGAACGGAAAAGCCCACCGCCGAAAGGAGAGGGGCTTTCTTTTATCGATATGCAGCGGCGGCAGCATGGCGCGGGACGATGACGTAAAAGGGGCTAAAGCGGCGTTTTAAGAGCGCCGGAAAGAAAATGGTACCGATATGCGCCCAAGTGGAAACGAGCGGGATTACGGGCTGCGCAGTCGAGTCTGGCAAGGCAGGCTGACCCAGAGACGGGTTTGCAATAGGCCGAGGCGGTTATACGCCGCAGACGAAACGCAGGCTGCCGGGAGAAAGTTTTCGACGTATGGTTTTTATTTTTTCTTTAATACTTAATTTTAATAAAAGTAAATAATAATAATAAACGCTGTCGATAATGTCGGTAAGTAGGAGAATGGAAAAATTATCGACAGTTGATGTCGACAGTTTTATTTTTAATGTTTTTGTAATATGTTTATTTATACATGATTATATTGGGATCGCAAAAGATGTCTATATTTGTTGAAATATGTTATCGACAAATCGACAGCATGTTTTTATCAACAATCGGCGCCCGATAGCGGTTATTAAGTCGCGACGCAAAAAAACGATATAAAATTTGGAAATGGAAAACGGCCGCAGTATATACGGCCGTTCGCGAAATGCAAATGTGGATTGTTAAATCTTATCGACTTTTTACCGTCACTCTGTCAACACTCTTTTGCAGACTTTTCAACAATGCGACGCGCAGCCTCTCCGTAGTAAGGTTCGACGCGCGGATCAAAGCCCGCTGCCGGGCGACCCTCGTCGCTGCCCTCCATAATAGACTGTATGATCGGTATTTGTGCCAGAAGGTCGATGCCTGCGCCGGCGGCGTAACGCTCCGCGCCGCCGCGGCCGAAGATATAGTAGCGGTTGTCGGGCAGCTCGTCGGGTGTAAACCACGCCATGTTTTCGATAACGCCCCATACCGGAACGCCTACTTGCGGATGACGGAACATCTCGACACCGCGCACCACGTCGGCCACCGCCACCTGCTGTGGTGTAGAGACGATTACCGCGCCGGTAATCTTGACTTCGGATATTATCGACAGATGTATGTCGCCCGTTCCGGGGGGCAGGTCGATCAGCAGATAGTCCAGCTCGCCCCAGGCCGTCTGGTGGATCAGCTGGTGCAGGGCGTTGACGGCCATAGCGCCGCGCCACATAAGGGCGTCCTTGGGGTCGATGAAGAACCCTATCGACATGATCTCGATGCCCTGACGCTGCGCCGGTACGATATAGTCGTTGCCGTCGCGCTTCTCGGCATCGGGTACGTAGCCCTCGCAGCCGAACATCTTGGGTTGCGACGGACCGTATATGTCGGCGTCGAGGATACCTACGTTATAACCCATGTCGCGCAGTGCGACGGCCAGATTGGCCGCGACGGTCGACTTGCCCACGCCGCCCTTGCCCGAGGCTACGGCAACGATGTTGCGTATGCGTGATGTGGTGGTGGGTTGTTCGCGACGGCGCGGTTTTGGTGCCGCCTCCTTGACGATAACCATTGTACGGCTCTGCGGGAATGCCGTCGAGAGCGCCTCTTCGACATGCCGGCGTATCTTCTCGGCAAAGGGGTCGCGCGTCTTGGCGAAGCGCAGAGTGACCGATATGTTGCCTTCGGTACCGGCCTCGGCGCGTTCGACGAAGCCGCTGTCGACTATGTTCTCGCCCGTTTCGGGGTGGACTATGCCTTTGAGAACCTTTTCGATCGATTCGTTAGTCATATTGCTTTATCTTAGATTCATCAGTTTTATATTCAGCGGCATGAGTGTCTGTATGCCGCGGTCGGTGGCCAGGAACGGATTCTCGACGATCATATCGCGCACCATGCCCGCACGCGTCATGTCAGACATGTCGAGGCCGGCCGCCTCGACGGCCGTCGATGTAAGCAGCTCTATCCACGTTTCCAGAGGCGAGGGCGGCATGCGGAACTCGTATATCGAGTAGTCGTCTGCGATGCCTGCCTTGTCGGCCGCTATGGCCAGAGCCTCGCTAAGACCGCCGTTGGTGTCGGCAAGGCCTATCTCCACGGCGTCGCTGCCGCTCCACACTCTGCCGCCGGCGATCTCCATAACCCTCTCCAAGGGCAGGTTGCGCCCCTCGGCGACCAGGCGCGTGAAGGTATCGTATACGCGGTCTACGCCGCGCATTATGGCCTTGCGCTCGGTGGCGTCGACGCCGCGCAGCATGCTCATGTCGGCCGAGGGGTTGGTCTTCACGCCGTCGAATGTTATGCCCAGCTTCGACGAGAGGGCATTGCCCAGATCGAACATGATGCCGTAGACGCCGATCGAGCCGGTTATGGTCATACGGTCGGCCACGATCACGTCGGCCGGTGCAGAGATGTAGTATCCTCCGCTTGCGGCGTACTCGCCCATAGAGACTACGACGGGCTTGACCTCGCGCAGCAGCTCCATTTCGCGCCATACGATGTCGGAGGCGAGCGCCGAGCCGCCGGGGGAGTTGACCCTGAGCACAACCGACTTTATGTCGGCATCGGTGCGTGCGCGTCGCAACTTCGAGGCCAGTGCGGTGCCGAATACGTAACCGTCGGACTCCATGTCGCCGTCGAGGATCTGTCCGTCGGCGTAGATGAGCGCTATGGTATTCTCGGAGTAGCCGTTGCGCTGAACCAGAGTCGAGATATATAGGTCGAGAGGTATGCGCCTATGGCTGCCGTCCTTATCTGCTGCGGCACCCAGCGTACCCAGAAGCGTCTCGAACTCGTCCTCGTATATGGTGTCGTCGATCATGCCCAGACGAACGGCCTGCTGCGGCATCATCGCCGAGAGGTCGTCGGCTGCGGCATCGAGCCGCTCGACGGGTATGCCTCGCGAAGCGGATACCTGATCGAGGATCGTCTTCCATGCCGACTCTGCCAGAGCGGTCATCTGGCTGCGGTTCTCGTCCGACATGCGTGTCATGACGTATGGCTCGACGGCACTCTTGTAGGGGCATGCTGCGGGTCGGAACACCTCGGTCTTGACGCCGAGACGATCCAGCAGCGAGCGGAAGAAGGGTACGGTAAACGATATGCCGCGCCAGTCGATTTCGCCCTGCGGCTGTACGTATATGCGATCCGCCGCCGAGGCGAGGTAGTATTGCCCCTGCGTATAGGAGTCGGCGTATGCCACGACGAACTTACCCGAGAGTTTGAATCTCTCCACGGCGGCGCGCAGCTCCTCCACGACGGCCGCCGAGGCCGTACCGCCGCCCGAGGGGTTGATACATATTCCGACGATGCGCTCGTCGCCTGCGGCATGCTCTATCGCGCCGACGGCTTCGAGCAGCGTGAGGGTCTTGCGCGGGGTAAGGGTCTGCATGTCGAAGTCCGTGAGGGGCGATATGCGGGGCGAGTCGGTTATGTCCTCGGCCATGTCGATGACCAGAACGCTGCCCTGCTGCACCCTTACCGGCTCTACATCGAACGAATAGAGGATACCTGCGGCGATCAATATCCATATTACCGCCGTCAGCACCATGCCTATCAGCACGGCCGTCATCGACGGCCAGAATATCTTGGAGAATCCTATTTTTTTGCCCTGTTCCATATATCGAATGTTTTATATCGTACAAAGTTACTGCATATTTGCATCGCATGCAACCCTTCGTGCGGCAATCGCGGCGTCAGTGCGCTTCGAGCCAGTTGTCGCCCGTGCCGCACTCGGCAATAAGGGGTACGCGCAGCCGTGCCGCACCCTGCATGGCCTCGGTAACGATGCGGCGCACGGCGTCTACCTCCGAGCGCAGCGTGTCGACGACCACCTCGTCGTGCACTTGCAGTATCATGCGCGAGCGTATACCCTCCGCGAGGAAACGGCGTCGTATCTCGACCATCGCTATCTTCATTATATCGGCCGCCGAGCCCTGTATGGGCGCGTTTATGGCGTTGCGTTCGGCCAGCGAGCGTGCTACGGCGTTGCGCGAGTCGATGTCGGAGAGGATGCGGCGCCGGCCGAAGATAGTCTCGACATAGCCCCTCTCTTTGGCCTTCTCGACCACCTCGTCCATATAGCGCTTGACATCGGGATACGAGGCGAAATAACCGTCGATTATCTCCTTGGCCTCCTTGCGCGGTATGTCGAGACGCTGGCTCAGGCCGAATGCCGATATGCCGTATATGATGCCGAAGTTGGCGGTCTTGGCCCGCCGCCGCTCGTCGTCGGTAACCTCGTCGATGTTCTTGCGGTAGAGCCGTGCCGCCGTTGCGGCGTGGATGTCGCGACCCTCGACGAAGGCTTCGATAAGCGCATCGTCGCCGCTCAGATGCGCCATGAGCCGCAGCTCGATCTGCGAGTAATCGGCCGACAGCAGCAGATGATCCTCATCGGCGGCGACGAAGGCTGCGCGTATGGGCTTGCCAAGAGCGTCGCGGATAGGTATGTTTTGCAGGTTGGGGTTGGTCGACGACAACCTGCCGGTGGCCGTCACGGCCTGATTGTATGATGTATGAATGCGCCCGGTGCGGGGATTGACCAGCTCGGGCAGAGCATCGACATAGGTCGACAGCAGCTTCTTCACGCCGCGGTATTCGAGCACCTTGCGCACGATCTCGTGTTCGTGGGCGAAGCCTTGCAGGTACTCCTCCTCTGTCGAGAACTGCTTGGTGCGCGTCATCTTCGGCTTGTCCGTAATGCGCATCTTGGCGAAGAGCACCTCGCCGAGCTGGCGTGTCGAGTTGATGTTGAGCGCCGGCTCGTCGGCCAGAGCGCGTATCCGCTCTTCGAGCCGCGACAGCAGCTCGCCCAGCTCGACCGAGTATTCGGCCAGCGAACGGGTGTCGATCCTCACGCCTGCCGTCTCCATGTCGGCCAGAGTGTCGATCATGGGCTCCTCGATGCGGCTGTACAGGTCGAGCATCGAGGCCTCCGCCAGCTCGGGATAGAGCGCATGTTTGAGCCGCAGCGTGACATCGGCGTCCTCGGCGGCATACTCGGCCACACGGTCGAGCCCTACCATATCCATAGTCAGCCGCCGCGCACCCTTGCCTATGAGGGTTTCGATCGGTATCGGCGAGTAGTTGAGGTATCTCTCCGAGAGGTAGTCCATGTTATGACGCGATTCGGGATCGAGCAGATAGTGCATTATCATCGTGTCGTACTTGCGGCCGCGCACCTCGATGCCCGCGCGGCGCAGCATCATGATGTCGAACTTCATGTTCTGGCCGACCTTGGCCACCGATTCGTCCTCGAAAAGCGGGCGCAGCAGCTCAGCTAACTCCTCCCGCGTATCTCTCTCGAAGGGTATGTACCATGCCTTGTGCGGCTCGACGGCTATCGATATGCCTATTATGGTGTCGCTCACGGGGTCGAGACCCGTGGTCTCGGTATCGAAACATATCTCCTCGCAGCGTCTCCACTCGTCGATCAGCGAGGCGAGCTCCCCGGCTGTGCGTACCGTTCGGTAGTCGTGGGGAGTGGTGGCTGCTGTGGCCATGACGGGCTGCGGCTCGGCGGCCTGGTCCCGAGCGCTGTCGGGCTCTGCCTCGGAGCTGTCGACGGCAGCTCCGGCGGGTGCCGATGCCGAGAACAGGTCACCCTGACCCTGCAACGCCGCCTTGCGCTTTGCAGCCGATTTGGCTCGCGCCATATCGGCCAGCTGCGTCTGCGCCTGCTGGCGCGGCGTATCGTCGGCCGGTGCGTCGGGTTCGGCGGGAGCGATGTTGTCGATGTCGCGCAGCATAGATGTGAAGTTGAGCTCGGCGAACAGCGTGCGCAGCGCGGCCGAGTCGGGGCTGCACATGGTAAGGCTCTCGGCCGAAAATTCGATCGGCACGTCCAGTACGATCTGCGTAAGCGCCTTGGCGCGGCGCAGGTTATCGACCCACGACGATATGCTCTGTCCGGTCTTGCCGCCTATGGCTTCGGCGTTGAGGATGATGTTTTCGACGCCGCCCCACTTGGCTACCAGCTTCGCGGCACCCTTCTCGCCTATGCCCGGTACGCCGGGGATGTTGTCCGACGCATCGCCCCACAGTGCGAGCACGTCGCTGACCAGTGCCGGATCGTCGAAGCCGTAGTGTGCGCGTATGGCCTCGACGTCGACTATCTCGACGCCCTCGCCCTTCTGCTTGTATATCGAGCAGTGCTCCCTGACCAGCTGCCCATAGTCCTTGTCGGGGGTTACCATGTAGACTTCGTAACCCGCAGCGACGCCCTTGTGCGCCAGCGTGCCGATCACGTCGTCGGCCTCGTAATCCTCTACCTCCAAAACGGGTATGCACATGGCCGCCAGCAGCCGCTTGACGTATGGCACCGAGGTTATGATATCCTCGGGCGTGGCCGGGCGGTTGGCCTTGTAGAGGGGATATATGCGTCGGCGGAACGAGCCTCCCGGAGGGTCGAACGCCACGCCGAGCAGGTCGGGTCGTTCCCGGCGTATGATGTCGCGCAGGAACTTCGTGAAGCCGAAGACGACCGAAGTGTTCATGCCGTCGCGGTTGCGCATGGGACGCCCCATGAAGGCGTAATAATATTTGAAGATCAACGCATAGGCGTCGATCAGAAACAGTTTTTTCATATGCGATGTTCGGCTGCGCCCGCAGGCGTCGTCAAAAATTGTCTTCGGCATACCACTCGGCGAACGACGTGGCCGTCTCGTGCAGTCGCAGGGAGTGGAGCTCGACGGTGTCGGGCAGTGCTCCGAGCAGCCGTTCGGCGAAGTCGGCGAGCATGTTTTCGCATGTGGGCTGGTAGTCGACCAGCACGATCTTCGAAAAGCGTTCGCTCAGCACGGCATGCAGCTGTTCGCTCTGCAACGTGTCGCGCATGACGAAAGCGTGGTCCATCTTGTCGACGATCTGCTCGCCGACGATGCGCTTCAACAGACCGAAGTCCATGACCATGCCCTGCTTGGGCGACATGGGGTCTGCCGACGGCTCGCCCTTGACGGTAACCGAGAGCCGGTACGAGTGGCCGTGTATCTCGCGGCAGGGGCCGTCGTAGCCCTCCAACATGTGCGCCGATTCGAAGGTAAACTCCTTGGTAAGTCTTATGACCGACATAACTTTGCTGTGTTTCGTTGTTGCGTCGGACCGAATGCAGCGGGCATTCGTCCGAAGGTAATGTTTGCGCCTTTTCGGCGCGACCCATGCACCGCAACCCGCATCGCCCCTGCTGAGGAGTACTCGCGTACTTCCAGCAAGGGCGAACAGGAGGCGCGTGCCGTCGGTCGGACTACTCCGCCAGACAGTCGACGTATACCTGACGCTGGAACGTCTCGCTCAGCGAAATATACGTCTGGGTGTTGGACACGCCCGGTATTCGCAGTACATGGTCGAATATCGTGCGCATAAGGTGTTCGTTATCCAGACAATACAACTTTATCATGATGTTGTATGTGCCGGTTATGTAGTGGCACTCGACGATTTCGGGTATCTTCTTCAACTCGCCTACGGTCTGCGACTGCAACATCGGATCCTGAATGCGGATCGAGATGAAGGCGCAGACGTCGAATCCCAGCGTCTTGGGGTCGACGATAAGGCGGCTGCCGAGGATTATGCCCGAGCTTTCGAGCTTCTTGATACGCTGGTGTATGGCCGCTCCCGACACGCCGCACTCGCGCGCTATCTCCAAAAAGGGCGTGCGGGCGTTCTTTATCAGGAACTTCAATATCTTGCGGTCGATCTTGTCGATCGCCCCGTGCTTGTTGTTGTCCATTTCGGCGAGGCGTTACGCTTTCAATACACCAAGTTCCTTGCCGACCTTGACGAAGGCCTCGACGCAACGGTCGAGCTGCTCGACGCTATGGCCTGCCGATACCTGTACGCGTATGCGCGCCTGACCCTTCGGCACAACCGGATAGTAGAATCCCGTGACGAAGACGCCCTCCTGCTGCAAGCGTGCGGCGAAGTCCTGCGATAGTTTCGCGTCGTAGAGCATCACGGCGCAGATAGCCGACTGCGTTGGCTTGATGTCGAAGCCTGCGGCGATCATCTTGGTGCGGAAGTGCTCGACGTTGGCTACGAGGCGGTCGTGCAGCTCGTTGCTCTCTTCGAGCATGCGGAACATCTCGATACCGGCGCCTACGACTGCGGGCGGCAGCGAGTTGGAGAACAGATAGGGGCGCGAGCGCTGGCGAAGCATGTCGATGATCTCCTTGCGGCCGGTGGTAAATCCGCCCACGGCGCCGCCGAAGGCCTTGCCCAGAGTGCCGGTCAGGATGTCGACCTTGCCGCGAAGATCGTACAGCTCGGTAATGCCGCGTCCGGTGGCTCCGAGTACGCCGGCCGAGTGGCACTCGTCGACCATGACCAGAGCGTCGTACTTCTCGGCCAGAGCGCATATCTTGTCGAGCGGAGCGGCGTTGCCGTCCATCGAGAATACACCGTCGGTGCAGATTATGCGGAAGCGCTGCGCCTGAGCGCGTTTGAGGCAATCTTCCAATTCGGCCATGTCGGCGTTGGCATAGCGGTAGCGCACGGCCTTGCAGAGTCTTACGCCGTCGATTATCGAGGCGTGGTTCAGAGAGTCGGAGATGATTGCGTCCTGCTCCGTGAACAGAGGTTCGAACACGCCGCCGTTGGCGTCGAAGCATGCGGCGTAGAGGATCGTATCCTCGGTGCCGAAGTAGTCGGCTATGGCCTTCTCCAACTGCTTGTGGATATCCTGACAGCCGCAGATAAATCTGACGGACGACATGCCGTAGCCGCGCTCGTCCATAGCGCGCTTGGCAGCCTCCACCAGACGCTTGTTGTCAGACAGACCCAGATAGTTGTTGGCGCAGAAATTCAAAACGTCGCGTCCCGCGACCTCGATCTGGGCGCGCTGCGGCGACTCGATTATACGCTCGCTCTTATACAGCCCGGCAGCCTTGATCTGTTCGAGCTCCTGCTGCAAATACTCCTGAAATTTTCCGTACATGGTCTAAAAGTTTTATGTTGTTGATATGTCGTTTGCGTTGCGATTATATCCCCTTGCCGGCGGCCGTATGCCTGCCGCAGGAGACGTCGACTTTTCAGATGATCCTTACCGCCATTGCCGCTTTTACTTGCGATTTCTGATCGTAACTGCGTTCGTGTTACAGTCGTTGCGCCTCGGGCGCGGCTACGATTATAAACTGTTACAAAGATATGCATTTTCCGTGAGAAAACAAGAGTTGCAGGCCGAATTGTTGGATTTGCAGATTATGATTCGTAACATTTTACGGCTTCTGATCCGCTGCCGGGTGCGCCCGAACGGATTTGGCGGAATGTTTCGAATCGTCGCTGGCCGGAGTGCGCACCGCGCAACGAAAAGTCCCCCTCCGAGGAGGGGGATTAGGGGGAGGGTATAATCTGTATAACGGCGTCAGCCGTAACTGCGGCCATAGGCTTTGCAACGCATCCGGGCAGCGTATTCACGACACGAAGCATTGAGAGGATCTCTCGTCCGGCGTCAGCCGAAGCAACCGGCCGCGGCTCTTCAACGCATCGGGGCAGCGTATCCACGACACGAAGCGTCGCGAGTTTTTCTTCTTTTCTCTTACTTCCCGTTATAGAGATTCATAGTGCGGCTCGTGCCGAGGGTGGCGAACGAAAGTATGGCATCGCCGAACAGTTTCAGGCGTTCGGGCATGGCCGCGAGCTCCTCGTCGGAGAAGCGTCCGAGCACGTAGTCGACCTGATGTCCGCGTGCGAAGTCGCCTCCGATGCCGAACCTCAGACGCGCGTAGTTGTTGCCGCCGAGCAGCTCGGTAATGTTTTTCAATCCGTTGTGCCCCCCTTCGCTGCCCTGCGGCCGCATGCGGAACGTTCCGAACGGCAGCGCTATGTCGTCGGAGACGACGAGCAGATTCTCGCGAGGTATGCGTTCGGCATCCAGCCAGTAGCGCACGGCCTTGCCCGATAGGTTCATGTAGGTCGAGGGTTTGAGCAGCAGCAGCGTGCGCCCCTTATGTCTTACCTCGGCCAGCGCGCCGTAACGGACGGTCGTAAAAGAGGCGTTGGACGCCTCTGCAAGGGCGTCCAACACACGAAATCCTATGTTGTGACGGGTGTCGGCATATTCGGAACCGATGTTGCCCAACCCGACAACGAGATATTTCATACCTCAGTTATTACTTCTGCTGTGCGGCACCGCGAGAAGCACGCGTTACGCGGACTGCGCAGACTGCCGTCGTGGCGGGAGTTACGAAAGTGAGATTATCGAGTTTCAGGTCGCCGACGAAGATCGTCTGGCCGACTTTCAACGGAGTGACGTCTACCGTGATCTCGTCGGGCATGTTCTCGACAAGACCCTTGACGGTCAGCTTACGTGCGGCCAGAGCCAGCTTACCGCCGACCTTGACGCCCTCGGCGTTACCGGTAAGGCGCACGGGAAGCGTGATGGCTACGGGCTTGCCCTCTTGCAGACGGTAGAAGTCGATGTGCAGGATCTGCTCGCGAACGGGGTGGAACTGCACCTCGCGCATTACGGCCTTCTGCGTCTTGCCGTCGATGTTCAGCTCGACGATGTAAGAGTTGGGCGTGTAGATGAGCTGTTTGAGGTCCTTGGCCGATACGGTAAAGGTCTCCTCCTTGTCGCCACCGTAAACCACGCAGGGTACCATACCCTCGCGGCGTGCGGCCTTGGCATACTTCTTACCGAAGTCGTTACGTGCCGTGCCGTTGATTTGAAGTGTTTGCATAATGCTGTGTTTTTTAATATGTTACCTTCGGCGTCACTCAGCGGCCGACATGCGGCAGCCCCATAAACGCCTGCTATTCGGCTGCAAATATAGCAATTTTCGACGATCGGCGATGCGTAATATAAAATTAATGTATCGATAGCCGCCGGTTTTGCAAAGCATTCGGGCAGCGTATGCACGATACAGAGAATCACAAGTTACCATTCCCTCTTGCTATTTGGTTCTTATCCACTGCCAAAGCTCCTTGAACGAGGGCTTCTTGCCGTGCATGAAGATGCCGACGCGGTATATCTTGGCAGCGATCCACACCATTGCAACGAACGAGCCGTAGAGCACTGCCAGCGAGGTCGCGATCTCCCATACTGGTATATTGAACGGTATGCGCGCCATCATTACCACGGGCGAGGTAAAGGGTATCATCGAGAACCAGAATACCATATCGCTGTTGGGGTCGTTGAAGACCGACATCATGACGATGATCGCCAGAATGATCGGCAGCATGATGATCGTGTTGAACTGCTGTGCGTCCTGTACCGAGTCGACCGACGAGCCCGATGCGGCGAACATCGAGGCGTAGAATAGGAATCCGCCGAGGATGAACAGAAGCGCATATACGAAGAGCATGGCTATGTAGCCCGCATCGGAGAATGTGCCGATCACGCTCATCATCATGCCTCCCGTCTGGATCACTTCGGCCGGGAAGAGTGCCGGCAGCACGAACTTGCTGGCGCCTATGATCAGAACAGCCCATATCGCGATCTGCGTGACGGCCACCAGCGCTATGCCCGATATCTTGCCCATCATGATCTGGAACGGCGAGCAGCTCGACACCATGACGTCGATCACGCGGCTGTTCTTCTCCTCGATGACCGAAGTCATGACCATTTGCCCGTAGATGATTATTATCATATAGAGGAGCATGCCGAGCACCAGCCCCAGAATGTAGCTGACGTTGGACGAGGTGGACTCCATGGTATCGACGTCGCCCGTGCCGTTGTTCTCGTACGTCTGCAACTCGATGCTGGTGGCCACTTCTGCCATGATGCGGTCGAGATCCTCTATGTCGTATGATTTGAGCTTCTCGCGTTCGATGATCTTCTCGATCTGCGAGGAGATGTTAGCCTCGACGGTCATCGACGACGAGGTGTTGGTTATAAGTCGCACGGCGCGAGGGTTGGTCATCACGTCGTCGTCGATAGCCAGTATGGCGAATACGTTGCTTTCGGAGCCGTACTCGGCGCAGGCGCCGGCAACGTCGGTGCGGTCGAGCGTTTCGAATACGAGCTCCTCGCCCGATACCAGACGGTCGGCGATGAGCGATGAGCTGTCGACGACCACCACGCGCTTGGTCGAGCCCTTGCCGTAGAGCATTATCAGCGACGGCGCCACCATAAGACCTATCATCATCAGGGGCATGAGTATCGTCGTTACGATAAACGATTTCTTGCGGACGCGCTCCGAAAACTCGCGCATCACTATAAGCATGGTCTTGTTCATTGTTCGAATTGTTTTAGAGACGGTTTTCGACCGCACGGATGAATATGTCGTTCATGCTCGGCATGACCTCCTGAAACGAGCGCAGGCGGCAGCTGTCGTTGAGGGTCGATATGACGCCGCGTATCTCGTCGTCCGAGGGTATGTGTATCTTGATCTGGGTGTATCCGCCGATCAGGCCGCAGCTCTCGCCCAGCATCGTTACGCGGCCGTCGAGCTGTCGCCGCAGCAGCTCCTCGTCGCCGCTGAACGTGACTGTGAAGGTGTTGCCGCCGGCGGCGCGGCGTATCTCGTCGACCGAGCCCGAGAGGATGTTGTGCGACTTGTCGATAAGGGTTATGTGGTCGCATATCTCCTCGACCGAGGCCATGTTGTGGGTCGAGAATATCACGGTTGCTCCGCGGTCGCGCAGACCCAGAATCTCCTCTTTGAGCAGGTTGGCGTTGATCGGGTCGAATCCCGAGAAGGGTTCGTCGAAGATGAGCAGCTTGGGCTCGTGCACCACGGTCGAGATGAACTGCACCTTCTGCGCCATGCCTTTGGACAGATCCTCGACCTTGCGCGACCACCACTCGTCGATTCCCAGCCGCTCGAACCATGCGTGCAGCCGCTTTGCGGCGTCGGCCTTGGACATGCCTTTGATGCGGGCGAAGAATATTGCCTGATCGCCCACGCGCATCTTCTTGTAGAGTCCCCTCTCCTCGGGCATGTAGCCGATGCGGTAGATGTCTTCGACTGCGATGGGCTTGCCGTCGAGCAGCACGCGGCCGCAGTCGGGTATAGTGATGCGGTTGATTACCCTGATGAGGGTCGTCTTGCCCGCGCCGTTGGGGCCTAACAGTCCGTAGATCGAACCGCGTGGCACAGCCAGCGATACGTCGTCCAGCGCCACGTGTCCCGTGTAGCTCTTGGAGACGTTTTCGATAGTCAGAATATTGTCCATTGGATGACTCGTTGTTTTTTAGTTAAAATGCGTAAGCCGATTCGCCGACAGTCAGCCGCCTCGCAGACCGTAACTTCCCCCCCCCAGAGGGTTAGGCGTCCCGGAGTTGCGTATTGCAATTGTAAATCAAATCGTTACATCGGCAAATATACGAATAGGCGAGGGCAAAAGCAAATTTTTTCTGCAATTTGTCGTGCCGGAGTATATTCGGCGCAGCCAAATATACGAAAAAAATCGAATCCGTTTCGTAAACTCGTCGTATATTTCGCCGTCGATAATCTGTTAAGGCTCCGCATGCGGGGCGTTTTTCGTGATATGTTTATGGATGATACGGTGTTCAGGGTCGATCCCCGAAGGGACGACAGGCTCGTCGGGGGGGGTGGTTGCATTGTGGCGCGAGTCTGTCGCGCGGAGCCACGCTTTTCTGACGGATGAGGATATTGAGAGGCTGGTGCCGGCCGTGCGGGCGGCCATAGTCGGTGCGGCGCGACTGACGGTCGTGGAGCGCGCCGGACGTCCGGCGGCCTTTATGGGCGTCGGGGCGGAGAAGATAGAGATGCTGTTCGTCGATCCGGCGCTGTTCGGGTGCGGTCTCGGGCGCCGGCTCGTGGGCATGGCTGTCGGGCGTTGGAATGTCGGTTCGGTCGATGTCAATGAACAGAATCCTGCGGCGCGCGCCTTTTACGAGCGCATGGGTTTCCGGGTGGCGGGACGCAGCGGCTCGGATGCTCAGGGCAACGATTTTCCGATACTGCACATGCGCCTTGCCGCGGGCGAGGAGCGATAACGGCAGCATTGTCGTTCACGAAGCGAGCTGATAAAGCGTACCGAATATATAGGGTTTTCGTTATTTTTTAGTAACTTTGCACGATAATAGCCGATTATCGGCCGAGCCGAGACCCGTCTACATGAAGCGTCTTTCGATCATACTATGTGCCGTGCTGTGCGCCGTGTGCGTGCAGCAGAGTGCCGACGCTCAGTATTACAGTTGGGGCGCCGATCCCGCCTCGTTGTCGTGGCGGTCGCTTCGCGGCGAGGACTACCGCATCGTATATCCCGATACGGCCGAGCGCATAGCGCGCCGGACGATGCACTATATGGATGCCGTCTGCGGCGACATATCGTTCGGTTACCGCCACCGGCAGATGTCGATCCCGCTGGTCATACATCCGATGAATTTTCGTGCGAACGGCCTTGTGATGTGGCTGCCCAAGCGAATAGAGTTTCTCTCGACGCCCGCCGTCGCGAGCTACTCCATGCCGTGGCAGAAGCAGCTCGTGGCGCACGAGTACCGTCATGCCGTGCAGTACAACAACCTCAACCGCGGCGTGGTGAAGATCCTGAGCTATCTGTTCGGGCAGCAGAGTTCGACCGTAGGCCTCGTATTCATGCCGCTGTGGATGATCGAGGGCGATGCGGTAATGTCGGAGACCGAGATGTCGACATTCGGCCGCGGCCTGCAACCGAGTTTCACGATGTCCTATCGCGCCTACGGCGATGTCTTGGGGCGCTTTCCCAACAAGGACAAGTGGTTCTGCGGCTCGTTCAGGGATTATATCCCCGACCATTACAGCCTCGGTTACCTGATATGCCGCGGCGGTTACTCGCGTTACGGCGAGGTCATGGGCGACCGCGTAGCATGGCTTACCTCGCGTCGTCCGTATATGATAATCTCGTCGGACTGGGTGTTGAAAAAACTCTTCGGCCGCACCAGTTTCGGCCTGTTGCAGGATACGTTCGACGAGCTTGTGCCCCACTGGCAGGCATGCGCCGACGTCGAGCAGACGACCGTGCCGCTGCCCGTGGCCGAGCCGCGGAGCCATACGGTATATTCGTGGCCGCAGATGTGCGACGACGGGCGCGTGATCGCCCTTAAAGAGGATCTCGACACGCCCTCGGAGCTGGTAATGATAGATACGCTGACCGGGGCCGAGCGCCGTCTGGCGCGCACGGGTTCGCTCTCGACGCGGCCTGCGCTCTCGTCGACGGGCATGGTGTGGTGGACCGAATACAGGCGCAGCACGCTCTTCGAGGAGAAGGTGTCGTCGCGGCTGTGCTATGTCGATCTGCTGGCCGAGCGCCCTACGGCAAAGACGGTCAAGCGCCGTCGCAACGTGTTGTATCCGACGCCGATGCGCGGCGACGACATGGCATGGGCGGAGTATACGCCCGACGGAACCTATTACGTGGTAACCTCGACGCGCGACGGAGAGAGGCGCATGCCGGTGCCGTTCGACAAGGAGATACATTCGCTGGCGTGGGACGATGCGACAGAGCGTCTTTACGCCATTGTGACCGATGACGACGGCATGTGCATATCGGCCGTCGAGGGCGACTCGCTGCGCCGCGTGACACGCCCGTCGTATACGACGTTGAGCGATCTTCGCGCAGGCGGCGGCCGCCTCTACTTCGGCTCGATAGCCTCGGGTCGCGACGAGCTGCACTGCTACGATCTGGCCGAGCGGCGCGAATACCGTCTGTCGACATCGCGCTACGGGTCGTTCCAGCCCTCGCCCGCAGGCCAGGGACGTGTGGTGGCTACCTCCTACGACGTGCGCGGTTATCTGCCCGTGATGCAGGCGGTGGACTCGACCCGCGTCGAAGTGCCGTATGCCGCGGCGCCGCGCAATGTCATGCTGCCCCATACCGAGCGGTGGCCTGTGGTCAACCTCGATACCGTGCGGTTCGACGCGGCGGCGGAGATAGCGTCGGGACAAAGACGCTCGCGGCGCTTCTCGCGTTTTACCCATGCCTTCAACATACACAGCTGGGCGCCCGTGTCGTTCGATCCCTATTCGATAACCGAGGAGTCTAACATATCGTTCAATCTGGGTGCGACGGTAATGTCGCAAAATCTGCTGTCTACCTCCGAAGGTTTCCTGACCTGGGGCTGGAACCGCTCGGAGGGTTCGGTGTTCAAGGGTATGTGGCGGTATTACGGTCTTGGGCTGAACCTTACGCTAAGCGGCACTTACGGAGGACATCAGAATATATATCCCGTATACTCGTATAACGTAGACCGTCACGAGCTCGAATTTCCGCTGCCGCCCAAGATCGGCAAGTACTACTCGGTGGACGTGGGGCTGGCACTGCCGCTGCTCTTCGACCGCGGCTCCCACACGCGCCAGCTGACGCTGGCGACCGGGTGGAACTACTCCAACGGTCTGGTGGCCAACGTCGGACGGCTCAACGTCGAACACGGCAAGGTAACCAACATGGCCGTGATAGGCTACTCGGACGGTATACACAAGCTCACGTCGAGCATAGCCTTCTCCGATATGAAGCGCCGTGCGCCGCGCGACTTCGTATCGCCGTGGGGCGTGGTGCTGAGCGTGAACCATGCGATAAATCCCGACAACGGGCACTTCGGCAATCTCATCGTGGGTTATGCCAAGCTCTATACGCCGGGCTTCGCACGCCACCATTCGCTGACGCTGGCAGCGTCGTATCAGACCTCGCTCGGAGGCTTCTCGTCGGAGTACGTGCTCTCGGGCATGGCTTTCAAGTCGACGCGGCTGCTGCCGCACGGCTTCTCTTCGTCGCAGATCACGAACCGCAACTACACGGCGCTGTCGGTCAACTACCAACTCCCGCTGTGCTACCCCGACGGCGGGTGGCAGGGCTACATCTATTTCAAGCGCATAAGGCTCAACCTCGGTTTCGATTATGCGCGTTTCCAGAAGCCGCAGAGGCCCTCGGCATCGGAGGTCAAGGTACTGCACGACTGGCATGAGATATACTCTTTCGGCGGCGACATATCGCTGGATATAAACCTGTTCAGCTCGCCGGCATCGGCCACGACGGCGCTTACGCTGTCGCTGTGGCAGCCGAGCGAAGGAGGGTTTTATGTATCGTTCGGCGTCGGTTTGCCGTTTTAAGAGTGAAGAATAGAATTATTGAAGAGACGAAATTATAAAACCGCTATGGACAAACAACAGAAAAAGAGTTCGGCCGGACGAGCCGCGACGGGTTTGAGGAGCATCACGCAGCGACATGTCGTCATTGCGATGTGGTCGCTCACGGCGCTGGGCGTATTCGTGGCCGTGCTGCTGTTCACGCTGGCCAAGTTCGAAGTGTTCGGCCCCATGCCCTCGTTCGAGGAGTTGGAGAATCCTAAGACCAATCTTGCCACGCAGCTCTACTCGGCCGACGGCGAAGTGCTCGGCACGTATTTCATAGAGAACCGCACGCATCTCTCTTACGACGAGCTTTTCCCCGAGAACGACTCGCTCGTACTCAACGTCAACGGCCATGCCCTGCCGCCGATCGTGGCGGCGCTGGTGGCTACGGAGGATATACGATTCTTCGACCACTCGGGCATCGACTTCAAGGCTACGGCGCGCGCCGGCTTCAAGACCATACTGATGCGTCAGAAGGAGCAGGGCGGCGGCAGTACCATTACCCAGCAGTTGGCAAAGAACCTCTACAAGACGCGTAACAGCGGACGCCTGCCCTCGGGCAAGCTCTCGACGCTGACGGCCAAGGCGCAGGAGTATGTCATAGCCACGCAGCTCGAACACAACTACACCAAGCCCGAGATCGTGGCCATGTATCTCAATACGGTGGAGTTCAGCAACAGCAACTTCGGCATAAAGTCGGCGGCCAACAACTTTTTCGGGTGCGAGCCCTCGGAGTTGAAGATCGAGCAGGCGGCACTGATAGCCGGGCAGGTCAAGGCGCCGGGTACATACGCGCCGATGCGTGCCGGAGAGCCTAACGAGAAGGCGCGTCAGAGGCGCAACCTCGTTCTGTCGCGTCTGGCCGATGCGGGGGCGATAAGCCGTGCGGTGTGCGACTCGCTGAGCGCCCTGCCGGTCGATCTCACGCGATACCGCACTGCGGCCGAGTCGCACAACGTGGGTACGGCGACATACTTCCGCGAAATGGTGCGCCAGACCATGACGGCACGCGAGCCCGAGCGTCGCAACTACCTTAACGATTGGGACTACAACGAGGCTGTGAAGGAGTATAACGACAATCCGCTCTACGGCTGGTGCCACAAGAACCGCAAGGCCAACGGCGAGGAGTACGACATATACCGCGACGGCTTGAAGATATATACCACGATCGACTCAAAGATGCAGCGCTATGCCGAGCAGGCCGTAGCCAAGCAGATGATCGAGGTGCAGAAGAAGATGGACGCGCAGATACGTGCGACCAAGAGCATATTCGTGGGAAAGACCAAGGAGCAGGCCGACCGCATGATACTCTCGGCGATGCGGCAGTCCGACCGTTGGCGCAACATGGCGCGTGAGGGCATCGACGAGAAGGAGATACTCGCCGCATTCTCGCAGCCGCGCTCGATGAAGATCTTTACCTTCCGCGGCGTGCGCGACACGATCATTACCCCGCGCGACTCGGTCGTACACCACAAGGCCATACAGCGTGCAGGATTCGTGGCTATCGATCCGCATTCGGGGTATGTGAGGGCTTACGTCGGCGGTCCCGACTACAAGTATTTCAAGTACGATGCCGCCAAGCAGGGACGGCGTCAGGTAGGTTCGACGGCCAAGCCGTTCATCTACACCTTCGCCATAGACCACCTCGGACTTACGCCCTGCACGATCGTGCCCAACCGCCCCGTGTCGATCGAGACGCCGTCGGGCGTCTGGTCGCCCAAGGAGGCGGGCAAGGTCGAGTATGTCGGTTCGCATCCGCTGTACTGGGGTCTGGCGCGAAGCCGCAACAACTATTCGGCGTGGATCATGAAGCAGGCCAAGCAGCCCGAGGCCGTGGCGCAGTTCATACACAACATGGGCATTCGCGGATACATAGACCCCGTGCCGGCGCTGTGTCTGGGCTCCTACGAGAGCAACCCGTTCGAAATGGCGGGCGCATACTCGACATACGCCAACGAGGGCGTGAGGATCGACCCGATATTCGTCACGCGAATCGAGGACAATCAGGGCAACGTGCTGGCCACCTTCACGCCCAAGTCGCACGATGCCATATCGAAGCGTGTGGCATATACGATGATAACGATGATGCAGAGGGTCGTGACAATGGGTACGGCCGGACGCATGCGTTACGTATACGGGTTCTCGGATGTCGAAATGGCTGCTAAGACCGGTACGACGAACGACAACGTCGATGCGTGGTTCATGTGCGTGCTGCCCAATCTTGTGATGAGTACGTGGGTCGGCGGCGAGGAGAACAGCATCCACCTTCGCTCGGGCGGCGAGGGCGCCTCTATGGCGCTGCCCGTGGCGGGCGAGTTCCTGACGCGGGTCTTTGCCGACGGCACGCTGGGCGTGCACCGCAGCGACCGCTTTACACCGTCGGACGAGGTGCCCGATTACGACTGTCCTATGGATATCGCCGACGACGGCTCCGACTCGACCACGACGTTCGACTTCGAGGAGGAGGAGTTTTTCTGATGACCTGGATATATAAAGAGAGATAGAGTTATGACAATAGCAATAGTGGGCGCGAGCGGCGCCGTGGGACAGGAGTTTTTGAATATATTGCAGAGCCGCGATATGGCTATCGACCGTCTGCGGCTGTTCGGGTCGTGTCGCAGTGTCGGACAGAAATATATATTTCGGGGCTGCGAGGTCGAGGTCGAGGAGCTGTCGCACGAGTCGGATTTCAGTGGTGTGGATATCGCATTGGTCTCGGCCGGTGCGGGCGTCTCGCGCGAATATGCCGGGACGATCACGCGCCATGGCGCTGTCATGATCGATAATTCGAGTGCGTTCCGCATGGACGACGATGTGCCGCTGGTGGTGCCCGAAGTCAACCCCGACGACGCTTTCGACGCACCGCGCCGCATCATCGCCAACCCCAACTGCACGACGATACAGATGGTCGTCGCACTGGCGGCCATAGAGCGGCTGTCGCATATACGGCGCGTGCATGTGGCTACCTACCAGTCGGCCAGCGGCGCCGGCGCGCACGGCATCTACGAGTTGGAGCAGCAGCACGGTCAGATCGTGAGGGGCGAGCGTCCGACAGTGGATAAGTTCGCATACCAGTTGGCATACAATCTTATACCGCATATCGACGTCTTCATGGAAAACGACTACACCAAGGAGGAGATGAAGATGTTCAACGAGACGCGTAAGATCATGCACTCCGATGTCACGGTGTCGGCGACCTGCGTGCGCGTGCCCGTGCTGCGCGCTCACTCGGAGGCCGTGTGGGTGGAGACCGAGCGCGAGCTGTCGGTGGAGGAGGTGCGGAACGCCTTTGCCGCGAGCGAGGGTGTGGTGCTCGTCGACTCTCCGGCCGAGAAGAGATACCCCATGCCGCTTATGGCCTCGGGCTGCGATCCGGTATATGTGGGTCGTATCCGAAAAGATCTGACATCGCCCAACGGCATCTCGTTCTGGTGCGTGGCCGACCAGATCCGCAAGGGCGCCGCCCTGAATGCCGTGCAGATCGCGCAGCTTCTGATAAGCCGCAAGCGAATCGGATAACGGGGCGGGTGGCCGGCCGGCTGGCTGTTTGGCTTGGCAGGGCTCTCCACCGACTCGCCCGACGGCTTTTATATAAGGTCGGGCGGTTCCCGGATTATGTTTTTCCGGGCGGCTGTCGGATGTGATGGCCGTCCGGATTATTTTTTGCCCTTTACGGCTGCCGATAAAGGGGTGGGCGCAGTCTGCCGATGTGTGATCTCCCGACGTTATGGCCGGATTGCTGCTATGCCCGCCTGCGGCGTTACGCGTGCTGCGACATTGCGCTGCCGAATGGATGATATACGCCGCCGATTACATCGCTCTGCGTGTTGCGTCGAGTCGGTATTATTGCTCGGGCGGCGGTTGTGTTTTGCAGGGTAAGATCGTCACAGGTGCAAGGCGGCATGCCGCAAGCAGATATAGAGCGGCTGTTCTCTGCCGAATGCGGAGCCGAGCGTGTGCGGACCTGGCCGAGTCGAATGAGGGGGCACTTCGAATGGATGTTTCGGCGGATGTGAGCATATGGCTGAGCAGATGCAGGCTTGGCCGATGCGAAGAAAAGGGGGAAGTAATATGAACAATCTCGAATTATTTTTTGCAAATTCGGGAAATATGTCTATATTTGCACTCCGATACGATGCTTGTCGACTTTCGATAAGCCTTTGTCATCAAAGCGATATGCAACGTATCTTTTGGTCTGATGGCCGAGTGGCTAGGCAAAGGTCTGCAAAACCTTGTACAGCGGTTCGAATCCGCTTCAGACCTCACTGAAACAGCGTTACAGATATCTGTAACGCTGTTTTCTTTTGAGTTTGTCATACATTTGTAATACGACTGTGCAAAATATCGCCCGCGCTTGAAAGCGCGGGCGATTACTTTTAATCGGCGATAGGCGGTAATCCTAACTCTTTGAGAAATTCGTTATGGCGATCTAATGCCTTTTTCGATGTTTTTGCAATCTCTTCCAGCTTTTCATTGACCTTTTGCAGGTCGATCGGCTCTTCCTCTTGCGCCGTACTGACATAACGGGTAATATTCAGATTGAAATCCTCCTGTTCGATTCGCTCCAACGAAATCCGCTTGGAGTAGCGCGATTCTTCTTTGCGGAATCGGTAGGTATCTACAATCTTCTCAATATCTTTGTCCTCCAACCTATTTTGCCGCTTATCCTTCTTATATCCTTCGCTGGCATTGATAAATAACACGTCGTCGGACTTCCTACACTTTTTCAGCACCAAGATGCAAACCGGAATACCAGTGGAAAAGAAAAGGTTAGCAGGCAATCCGATGACAGTGTCGAGATGGCCATCTTTCAGTAGTTTAGTTCTGATATTCTTTTCTACTCCCCCGCGGAATAATACGCCGTGAGGCAGGATAATCGCCATCGTACCGTCTTCCCGCAGGAAATGGAATCCGTGCAATAAGAAAGCGAAGTCGGCTGCCGATTTCGGTGCGATGCCGTAATTCCGGAATCGGAAATCGTTGGCCAAATCCTCCTTCGGCTCCCAGCGATAACTGAACGGCGGATTGGCGACAATGGCATCGAATTCGATTTTCTTCGCCGGATTCATTTCGTTCAGTATATCCCAGTCGTTGAGAAGCGTATCTCCGTGGAAAATCTCGAACTCGGAATCTTTTACCCCATGCAGCAGCATATTCATACGTGCGAGGTTGTAAGTCGTGATATTCTTCTCTTGTCCGTAGATCTTACCGATGCCACGTCTACCGTCGCGGGTCATCTGATGACGGACATTGAGAAGCAGCGAACCGGAACCACAGGCGAAATCGAGGACTTTGTCTATTTTCGATTTCAGACCGGTAGTCGGGTCTTGACTATCCAATGTAACGATCTTCGAAAGAATGGTCGAAACTTGCTGCGGAGTGTAAAACTCCCCGGCTTTCTTGCCCGAACCGGCTGCAAATTGACCGATCAGATATTCGTAAGCATCGCCCAGAGTGTCGGAGTCATTCGAGAATTTCGCGATTTCCTCAGCGATTTTTTTGATGATCGAACACAACTTGTCGTTTCGTTCGGTGTAATTCTTTCCTAACTTTTCCGAGTTCAAATTGATCTCCGAGAATAGTCCCTGGAACGTGCTTTCGAACGATTCTGTTTCGATATGTTTGAATCCATCCTGAAGTGTTTTTAATAATTCATTACTCTGCGTACGGGCTAATTCATATATATTCTTCCATAGATATTTCGGCTTGATTATATAATGAATCTTACGGCGCATCTGTTTCTCAAATTCCGAGATATCGTCGGGATTACGATCGTACCAAATCTGCAATGGCGTCAAAACTCGACTTTCGGCCGAGTCCGTATCGGGTGCTGTAGGATAATCCGAACCGAGTTCTTTCTTTACGGCATCTTCATAATTGTCCGAAAGATAGCGCAGGAACAGAAACGAAAGCATATAATCGCGGAAGTCGTCCGCGTTCATCGCTCCACGCAGCTTGTCGGCGATTCCCCACAGGGTTTTTCCTAATTTTTGTTGTTCTATGGCGGTCATTTTTGTGCTGCTTTATCTTCGGCTGTTATTATTTCTGGTAATTCAAATGCGTATTTATTCAAAAATTCCTCCAATATCTTTATGAACAGATTTTTCGTATCATCACCCATTTCGACAGGTTCGTAAATCGAATATTTACCGTGACTCAACAAATTTAATGCTCTGGCATATAACACCTCATCCTCGACTCCATGTATACACTTGGAAAAATCGTCATATCCGAAAAACGTCGCAGTCTTTTCCATGATACTGCGCAACATGTTGAAATGATATGTCTTGATGCGAACGTCATCTATCGTTTGATTCTCTTTGGGAAGAAGTCCTTTCAGTTCACTCAATAATGCAACATGATGAAAAAATGGCGTTTCATCCGTTGCTCGTAACGTATACCCGTTCGCTCCGTTTTTATGAAGAAAATATCGTCTACTTTTTTTCTTCTTCAATTCATTGCACATCACATTGAAAAAGAGATGATGGTGCGACGAAATAACGACATTGACTTTGCCTATTCCCTTTTGCAACAGTTTCGACAAATCACTTGCTACGGCAATTGCATTGTTGTCATCGAGCGAAGATATGGGGTCGTCGATATAAATGTATTTCACCCAATCGTAAGACTCCGCACCGTCGATTACAAGTTCGCATATTGCAAGAAAAATACACCAGATAAAAATGTTTTCCTCCCCGCGCGAAACTTTGATCTTGTTTTGAATGATCGTTTCCGGTTCGTCATTGCCAGGCCTGTGTGCCAGGTTGGGAATCTCCTTGCTGAATGCAATCTCCCATTTTTCATAGTCGATCTTAAAATCGAAAGTTGCATATCGTTGCAGATACTCGAAAATTTTATCTTCAAGAGCCAACTCTTTGAATCCGTTGAAGAATTTCGACTCGGTATTGATCTTCAATATCCGATCTGAATCGTGTTTGAGATCGTTATCCCAATGGAATAGATCTTCGGTGTAGGCATTGAAATAGAGCGTATCGCCTTGTTTTTTACCTTTCTTTCCTCGGTCCTTGAATTCCATCGAAAGTCGCGTCTTACCGGTTCCGTTGTAGGCGTAAAGCAGTACGAAATTCAAATCTTTCAAATCGGACCGAAAGCGCACGGCGATGTCGGACAACGACTTGAACTTTGCTATTTTAGGGGCGTTACTCATTCTTTATGATTATTTAAGTTCGGGAACAGTTGCTGCATCAAACCTTTTTTATGGGCTTTGAGAGCTTCGAGACGATTCGTTTGGGCTATAATCAAATTGTCTATGGAGGAGAGACAATCGGCGATCTTTTGTTGCTCTTCTGATTTGGCAGGAGCAAATTGTACGAAATTCTCCAAATCGGAATTTTTAAGATTATTTATGTTGCCTCCTCCTATCGCAAGAGCGACGAATTTTGTATAACTATCTGTTTGCAATAAATATTTAGCAAAAACATTCTTCGGTCTGAAAATGGAACAAAAAGCCCCTACCGTTAAATTATACGAAATATCTTGATCGAGTTCCGCGTTTTTACCGACCAATGCTTTGCTACCATTAGACATGCAGATTACGACATCTCCTTTTTGTAATCGTTGCTCAGAAGTACAGGTTTTATTTACAAATACTAAATCTTTATCCAAGATCAATCGATTATTTTGGATATTTGTAGATCGTAGTACGCCTATTCCATCATTATCGTTAGAAACATCTGCTGTGCTATATGTTAAACCTCTAAAAAATGAACCGAAATCGTTAAGTTTATACGGCTTCCATTCTCCTGCATTTTGAAATTCAGGGAAACGAAGAGCAGGAACTGATTTCCCTTCGGCGGGAAAAAGTTGTTGCATCAAGCCTTTTTTATGGGCTTTTAACTCGTCTATTTTATTCTCCGCAGCCTTTATCAACGCATCTATTGAAGACAAACATTCGGCAATTTTTTGCTGCTCTTCTTTATCTTTGGGCGTAGGTAGGATAATATTAAAAAACTCATCGGCACTAATGTTTAATAAACCATTGCTGCGAGCACCACTTGTTATGACATTTTGTAATTGTTTCCCATGATAATTGCTATCAAAATATCCCTTGAAAAAGTCTGGAATCACGTTATCATTAAACCGGAAACAAAGAAATGTATTGGGTGCTGCAACCCGATCAAATTCTTCTAATCGACATACACATCCTTGGGGATATTTTTTTGAATTTCCTTTATTATAAGCAAATTCACCTCTATTTAATATAATATAGTTGCGATATTGCTCTCCAGAAATATCTCGACCAAATTTCTCCGTCTGAGGGAGAAATCCCACTCCTGCACTAATGCTAACCGGTAATAGTTTAGAGTTTCCGACTCTGGTTATTATTCGAGTGCTAATTTGCCTTAAATGAGGTATATTCCACTCTTCATTTTTCCGGAACTCAGGAAACCGCAAGGCTGGAACTACCCCTTGTTTCGTATCTTTTTCGTTAGTTTTCATAAGCCGAAAGTCCTGATATTTCGTGGCCGTCGGTCAGCCGTTTCAACATGGGGACCAGATCGTCCATCAACGCCAACTCCTTTTTGGTACGTTCTCTCCAACCCAAGCCGAGCGGGGCGAGCAGGTCGCCAAGTTTTTCGCCGTCGAAAACTTCGCGCTCGACGATCTCCCTGACGAACGCATCCAGCGCTGAAAACTCCAATCCGTATTTGGCGGCTATGGCCGTAATGTCTTTTTTATACTTCTCCGCTTTGAAAAGTTCGTAGCCATCCTTAATTTCCTGCTCGGTTTTGCCGTTGATCTTATCGAGGTCGAGGCTGTTGATATAAGCGACGATGTCCTCCTTCTCTTCCATCAGGTTCGCACTCGATGCGACCAATGCAATAAGCTGCTCTTTCGTGATTCGTTTTTGGGCCGTAGTTCGATGTGCATATCGGGCGATAAGCCCCATGATATAGTCGTAGTCGATGATTGCCGAGGCGAACAACACGAATTCGAAATCGAGCTCCTCGATTTGCGGGCTTACTGGCTCTCCGCCCCGCTTTTCGCGTCGCTTTTTCAGCTCACGCGCCTTGTCGAGATACATGCCTCTGAATGCCCGTAGCGTATCTTCGGGCAACAACGATTCGATTTTGGCCTTATCGTCCGACTGAATATCCGTATATTGTTCCAGCTGCGTGCGGAGTCGCTGTACCTCCTTGAAACAGTTGATAAACCCGGCGCGCGCTTCGTCGCCGCGGAGGTTGTTGACCTCTTCGGGTTTGCACTCCACGCCATGCGACTGCATGAACGTCTCTAATTCGGAAATAGCCTTTTCGTATTTTTCGATCACCTTCGGAGCCGGATCGACCAGCCAGATGCGTTTGGGGTCTTCCTCGGTTTTCTCGCCGGAGAAAAGAGCAATCGCTTCATCGACCGCAGCTTCCTGACATCGGAAATCGAGAATGTTTCCGTAAGGTTTTGTATCGTTCAGAATGCGGTTCGTGCGCGAAAAAGCCTGAATCAGACCATGCCATTTCAGATTCTTATCGACATACAGTGTGTTGAGATACTTGGAGTCGAATCCGGTCAACAGCATGTCGACAACGATAGTGATATCGATTTTATCCTTGCGCGGGACGTCCCGGTTGCTATATTTCTGCGATTTGATTCGGCCTTGAATATCTTGATAATAGGCATCGAACTCCGTAATCGCGTGATTCGTGCCGTACTGCCGATTGTAATCGTCGATAATCCGCCCCAAAGCGGCTTTTTTCTTGTCGGGGTCTTTCTGATTGTCAAGACGCTCCTGATGTAAATCCTCCTGAATTTGCTGTATATCCTTATTTCCTTCGGCCGGAGGCGAGAAGACGCAAGCGATATTCAGCGGTTCGTATTCAGTATCTTCGGCATGTCGCTCCTGCTGAACCGTCTTGAACAGATTATAATATTCGATAGCGTCGTCTATGCTGCCGGTAGCCATGATGGCATTGAAGCGGTGAGAATCCGTAGCCGCATCGTGACGATTTAATATCGCTTCCGCAATCGCTCGCTTCGGAATCGTACTACCGGTTTGCCGATTCTCGCCGTCGGGCTTGAAATAGTCGATGTGAAACCGCAGTACGTTTTTATCTTCGATCGCATGGGTAATCGTATAGGCGTGCAACTGCTTCTCGAAAATATCGGCAGTCGTCTTATAAGAGCCTTGTTCGCCGTCTACTTGTATGAATGTCGAATTTCCGTCGAAAATAGGTGTACCCGTAAATCCGAAGAGTTGAGAGTTCGGAAAAAACTCCTTTATCGCTTTGTGATTACGTCCGAACTGAGAGCGGTGGCATTCGTCGAAAATAAAGACGAATCGTTTATTTCTTAATGGTTGCAGACGCTCTTGATAGTTCTTCTTGTGCTTCGGGTCAAGGGCTATACCAAGTTTCTGGATGGTTGTAACGATTACTTTATCGGCATAATCGTCCGACAGCATCCGTCGCACCAGAGTTTCCGTATTGGTATTCTCTTCGACGCAATTCTCCTGAAACCGGTTGAACTCCTCGCGGGTTTGGCGGTCCAGATCTTTGCGGTCCACTACGAACAGACACTTGTCGATATCCGGATTGTCTTTCATCAAAGTGGAAGCCTTGAACGAAGTGAGCGTTTTGCCGCTACCTGTCGTATGCCAGATATAACCGTTTCCGCGATTTTCATGCACGCAATCCATAATCGCTTTTACGGCATAAATCTGATACGGACGCATAATCAACAGCTTTTGCTCGCTTGCAACCAGCACCATATAGAGACTAATCATCTTGCCCAGTTCGCATTTGGCAAGCACGGCACTCGAAAAGGCATCGAGGTTGGTTATCTTCGTATTTCGCTCTGTCGCATACTGGTATACCGGGAGAAATTGTTCATCCGCGTTGAAAGAGAAATGCTGGTTGTTGTTATTCGTGAAATAGTAGGTATTGCTTTGGTTGCTGACGATGAACAGCTGGATAAAGCAGAGCAGGGATTTCGTGTAGCCGTTCCCGGGGTCGTTTTTGTAATCCACGATCTGTTGCATGGCACGCCGCGGACTGACATCGTAAGCCTTCAACTCGACTTGTACAACCGGAATGCCGTTAATCAGCAGAATGACATCATAACGGTGATGGCTGTTGTCGGTATTCATCCGCAGTTGGTTGATTACCTCGTAATCATTCTTGCACCAATCCTTAATATTGACCAATGTATACTGCAACGGAGTTCCGTCTTCGCGTATGAATGTGTTTCGCTCACGCAATCTCTTGGATGACGCAAAAACATCGGGATTGATGATCTCTTCGAGCAGTCGATCGAATTCCGAATCGGACAATTTCACACGATTCAAAGTCTCGAATTTCTGCCTGAAATTAGCCACAAGCGCATTTCTGTCGTGAATATCATCACGATAGACATATTTTAATTGTTCGGTCAGCTTCCGAATAAAACTATCTTCTATTTGTTTTTCTCGACCCATATAGTTTTTATTGGGATTACAATACGCCCAATTAAGTACAAATATAGTAAATTATTTGGTTATTGCACAACTGCAAGGTGTGAGCATACGATATAATTATTTCTTTTTTATCGAGTTGGCCTTGTCGGTTAAATGTTCTGCTTCCCGTTCTTTCCTTCTCGCTTGTTCTTCTAACTGCACCTTGCGTCGTATGGTTCGTTCGTATTCTTCTACATCTTTTTTCATCTCTCGGATTTTTGCGTTGTCGCGGTTTAGTTCGAATATTTCTTCCAGCTCGGCAATGCGGTCGGGTTGCGCTTCGCCTTTCATTTTGATGTAGCGGTATTTCAGGTCATTGTCGATGCGGTCGTAGTTCGGTTTCGTTGCCCAATACAGCATCGTGCATAGCAGCACGATTGCCGTCATCATTCCTATCATCGCCCAGAATATTCCTTTCGATTCAATGGCGAGCGATATTTTGTGCTGCACGATTCTCGGTGGCAGTTCAGCAGGAATTTCTATTGCTTCGACAGATGCTTGCAAGCTATCTATCCCCATTTGGGCCTTTATGTTGCTCTGTTCGATACTTTCCAGCCTTTCAGTAAGTTGGGTTATTGCCTCTCTTATGAGTTGCGGTAAGTCATTGCCGCACGATTGGCTATTCCTTGCCGATAGTTCGGTTTTGATGGTTTTCACCATTGTCTCTTTGAAGTCTTCGTACATTTCGTAAGACATCATATTGTTTTCCTTCATAACAGATTGTCGATTTATGTTTATAATTTTCTTTTCGGTTTGTTCGCTTTTTGGTCTCGCAGCTTGCGTTTTCGCTCCATGGCTGCTATTGCCATCACCTCGGCAACGGTGTTGAGCAACGCCGTAATGCGGGCGATATGTTCTTCGGGGCTTTCGCCGGACTTGCGTTGGAGTTGGGCTGCCGACAATCCGACGGACAAATCGTTGGGCGGTAAAGGCAATGTGCCGATATTGCCGCCGAAGTTTATAGAATCGTTAGCAATTGGCCTCTTATTCCCGCTTCCACCTGCATTGCCGAATAGGTCGGTGTATGCCGACCGATAATTGCCTACGGCCGTATGAAATCCCTTCGCAAGCGTCGCCCGATAGTGGGTTTGCTGCTGTGCCTGCGTAAAGTGTCGGTTCAGCTTCGAGTAGCTGAATTGCCGGTCTATCTTCGAGCCAGAGAACTCGAATCCGTTTTTGCTGAACAGCACCCCTTGTTTTTGATTGGTCGAGCCGCAATACTTATAACGCATAGCAATACCGTGCTCCTTTAATCGAAGCTCCAAGTCGTTCCAGCTTCGGGATTGAGGCAGCGAGGCTTTAATCGTATCGTATATTTCGTATTTGGTTTTGTCGGGTTCCCGCAAGCGCTCCCGACGTACCGATTCTTTTTCCGGCGCAAGGTGCAACCCGTATTTCTCGGTCAAAGTCCGACAGACTTTCGCATTGCGGATTTTGATGTTCTTGTCCGATAGGGTTTGGCCGTTGTTTGCTACCCGATTATAAACCAAATGGCAGTGCGGATGCGGTTGGTCGAGATGGCGCACCAGCAGGTATTGGGTATCGGTAATTCCCATGCGCTGCATATACTCTTGGGCAATATCCAGCATCAAAGCGTCAGTCATTCGCACGCCATCTTTCGGAGAAAACGAAAGGGAGATGTGCCCGACGGCATTTCTCAGCCGAGGATTCAGTAATGTTTGGTCTTTGAAGTCTTGCACCATATCCCGAACATTCGGCGGGGTTACTCCCTCGGCTGCCAATATTCGCGATTGTTCCTTTATTACATATCCGACCGTTCCTGCAAATGATGACCCGGCGATGATCTTACCGATCATCGCGAAGATTCCTTAACAAGCCCTCAATACTTGCTACAATAATCGTATGACGGGATACTATTCCCGTAAATCCTTTCGCATGGGCAAGGTGGGTAAGTTGGTTCAGGTTGCGGGCCATGCCTTTGAGCTGGGACATGAAGTCCAAATGTTCGCGGCGCAGACGTTCGCGGACACGACCGGTAGCAATCAGCTGGCGGAGGACTTCGGCTGTTCCATGACCGGAGGTGCGGACAAGCGATTTCAGCTTGAAGTAATGTTCGGCATCGAGCCGTAACGATAGCAGGTATTTCTTGCGTCGGCCATCGCTTATGGCAGGTCGTCCGCCTTTGTTAAGCGGTATTTGCTTCATGGATTGATTTCGTGTTGATAGACCATCGGGATGCAGCCACCGAGGTTCGGCGGCACGTTTTTGTACTACAAAAACACAAACTTGCCTTACTACATTTTCATACCCCGCTTGCGTTTGGGAGCAAAATGCGGTCGAGACTGTTTCGCCTGCCAATACTCGTTCAAATCCTTATGCGACCGGTAAAGGTGCGACCGGTCGATGACGGTGCTATTCGGGCATAGCCGTTTCAACTCGGCCGTCGTTTTGCGCCCCGCTTCGTCGTTATCGAAAAATGCATGAATCATCGCGTGCCGTTCGAGAAACGGAACCGCTTTCGGCAGGTTGACAACCGAGTTCAGAACTGCAGCATCGGTTTGAAATTGCTTTTTCATCGAGAGGTAGGAGAGGAAATCCATAAATCCTTCGAATACGACGACGGTATCGGAACGGTTGTCGATTGTCATAATATGCTTGGGCGATACACCGCCCTTGAAACGTTCGGAACGCAGTTCCCAACCTCCGGCATTGTTGCGGAATCCGACAGCGAAATACTCCCTGCCATTGATTGCGTAGTGGACCTCCCGACAATAGCCGAAAGCTATATCCGGCTTAATTCCCCGCGACGAGAGATAGCCGACCAGAGCTGGATGACGGAGCGGCATATCGAAAAGTGTGCGAAACGTAGTGACGCTCGGAGAAACGGATGACGATACCGGCGCGGGAATATGCGATCTCTCACCGTTGCTCAGCAATCGGACGGCTTGCGCGAAATCGCACCGCTCCAATCGCATCACAAGGTCGATAATCGAACCGCCCGCACCCAGCCCGAAGTCATACCACAGATTCTGCATGTAGTCCACCTTGAAACTCGGCGTATGTTCCTCGCGCAGCGGTGAAAGATAAAGGCCGTATCGCGAATTCTCTTTGGTCGGGAGCAACCCCCGTCCGGTGAGGTAGGTCCGAATGGGGAAACATTTGATGGCTTGAACCGTTTTCATAACAATCTGTTTTCAGTGAAAAGAAGAATATTTATTCTTTCACTGAATTATTTAATGGGAACGATTCGGTTCAAAGCTGCTTCGACATCGCTGTCGCGGAACAGGACGCGCCCGCCGATTTTGTGGGCGCAGATTTTACCGCGATTCACCCAGTCGGTGAGCGTCACGAGCGAGATGCGCAAACGGCGGGCGGTTTCATGCCGCGTGAGATACTTCGTGTCGGTTTTCGGTTGTACGGGATGCAGCTGTTGCAGCTCGTCGCGCAGGGACTCCCGAATCATCTCCGAGAGTTGGTCGGCAGTCATGCCATTCAGATAGATTTCCTTTGCCATAGTTCTTGCGATTTAACGCTCCAAAGGAATAGGTTTATCGGAACTAACTAAAATAAGTAATTGTGTTACAAGGCGAAGACACTTCGAAGACATACGATGTCAAGTTAAGACAATCCGCGAGTAATTATTCCATTTTTCAAGGCGGATTTCCATGAATTGCGGAGATTTGCGCAATAAAATACCTGCGTGTAAAGTGATTAAAAAATCATAAAAAAACAGGGAGCAACGATTCGCGCTCCCTGCAAAACGGTTGGAGGTTTTAACCGTTATTCGCTTTGTTCTCTATCAAGATACTTTTGCAGCGCTTCGCGAATAGCCGATGAAGAGTAATATTCATCCCGAGACATCCGTTCGTCGCGACAGCCCTCGAACCACCTGCTGCTCAACCAACGGTAGAGTGTCGGACGGGTGATACCCAATGCGGCGGCCAACTCCTTTTTGTTCATCAACCGCCCGCCGTCGAATGCCGGCAACTCGTTTTTGTCCTTGCGGATATATAGCCAGCGGTCAAGATGCCGAAGCGCCTTATCCACGTTTTTCAGTTCTTGTTCATAACTTTCGTATGCCCACACGCGCAAACTTGCCAGGTCGAAGTCTGCAAACTCCGGCCGGGAGCGCAATGCCTCGACCAGCATGTCGAAGCATGCCAGTTCGGAAGCCTTGATTTCTATTTTGCGACGGCGGGGCATATTTCGTGTAATATTTAATTTTGCTTTTAATTTTACTAAAACACAAAATGCTAATATACATTGATATACATTCGAGGTGTTTGAAAAAGCATTTGAAAAAGCATTTGAAAAAGCATTTGAAAAAGCATTAAACG
>OFGC01000324.1_pt1 | contig 53833 bp, 47 predicted proteins | sample 1521691 | NCBI WGS metagenome assembly OFGC01 (sample SAMEA3504121, study PRJEB24116) | mouse gut metagenome | biome: mouse gut; feature: mouse-associated habitat; material: faeces | place: Denmark | collected 2011
CGGAGCTGCCGGTCTGGCGGCGGCAGTGACGGCGGCCAGGCTGGGAGCCCGGGTGACCATTTTGGAGAGGAATGACAGACCGGGAAAGAAAATTCTGGCAACTGGAAACGGAAAATGCAATCTGGGCAATCAAAAGCTGGCGGTTTCGGAATATTATACCTCCGGAGATCCCGGATTTGTGGCAGAATGCCTGGAACGCTTTGGAACAAAGCAGACGATCCGGTTTTTTGAGGAGCTGGGGCTTGGAGTGAAGGATAAAAATGGTTATCTTTATCCTGCATGCGAGCAGGCCTCCGCGGTATTGGATGTTCTTCGGTATGAGGCGGCGGCTCTGGGAGTCAGACTGATCACGGAATGCAGGGTTCGGCGGATTGAGGCGGACAGGGGCAGCGGGAAAATCCTGGTATGGGGAGATGATGACAGATATTCCTTTGATTCGCTGGTGCTGGCCTGCGGAGGCAGAGCGGCTCCCAAGACAGGATCCGATGGAAACGGCTTCTTTCTGGCCGGGCAGCTGGGACACAGCATGGTTCCTGTGGTTCCTGCACTGGTACAGCTTCGGTGCCGTGAAGATTTTTTTAAATCCGTAGCCGGCGTAAGGGCGGAGGCTGTGGTGAGGCTTCTGACACAGCTGGGGGAATTTTCAGAGCGGGGAGAGCTGCAGCTGACAGATTATGGTATTTCCGGGATTCCGGTGTTCCAGCTGAGTAGAACGGTAAATTACATATTGCAGGGGCAGAAGGAGGTGGAGGTATCCATAGATTTTCTGCCCTGGTATACGAAAGAAGAATTCGGCAGCCTCTGTACCGCCCGGAGACAGAGGCTGGGCAATCGGACCGCGGAAGAATTTTTTACGGGACTTGTTCATAAAAAGCTGATTCTCTTACTTCTGCGGCTGGCAGGCTTGAAAGCCGGAGAGAGTGTGGATGAAGCGGATCCGGAAAAAATTGAAAGATTCTATAGACTGTGCCGTGATTTCAGGGTGCATGTGACAGGAAGTAATTCCTTTGACAGCGCTCAGGTGTGTGCCGGAGGGATTCCTCTGTGTGAGATCACGGAAAGCATGGAATCCAGAAAGGCTCCCGGGATTTATCTGGCAGGGGAGATTTTGGATGTAGACGGAAAATGCGGCGGATATAATCTGCAGTGGGCCTGGTGCAGCGGCTTTCTGGCAGGGCAGGGAGCCGCAGGAGGTGGGAGCTGATGCTTCGTATCGATCAGTTAAAAATACCCATTGGGCACAGCCAGGGGGATTTAAAGAAAAAAACGGCACAGCTGCTGAAGATTGGGACCTCGGATATTCTGGAGGTAAGGATTCTGCGGCAGTCTATAGATGCCAGGAAAAAGCCAAGGATCTGTTATAGCTATTGTCTGGCTGTGAATGTGAAGAATGAAGACAGAATACTACATAGGCTTCAGGGAAATGCGGGCGGGGTGGTCCGGTTGGAGCGGTCCGAATATGCTTTTCCAAGGAGAGGAAGCAGGCAGCAGGAGTTCCCTCCTGTAATCGTAGGCACAGGACCTGCAGGGCTGTTCTGCGGTTATTTTCTGGCGCTTCACGGCTACAGGCCTATTTTGCTGGAAAGGGGAAGAGCCGTGGAGGAACGGCAGAGGGATGTGGAAGAATTCTGGCGCACAGGCAGTCTGGATCCCGGCTCCAATGTACAGTTTGGTGAGGGCGGCGCGGGAACCTTTTCCGACGGGAAGCTGAACACCCTGGTAAAGGACAGAGATGGAAGGAACGGCGCAGTTCTGGAAACCTTTGTCAGGTTTGGGGCAGATCCCCGGATTTGCTATGAGGCAAAACCCCACATAGGCACGGATGTACTCTGTGGGATTGTGAGAGATATGCGGCAGGAGATTTTACGGCTGGGCGGTCAGGTGCGCTTTGAAAGCCAGGTGACGGATCTGGAGATCAGGCAGGACGCTGTGGCCGGGGTTGTGGTAAATCACTGCGAAAGAATCGCCTGCGGTCAGGTAGTACTGGCCATCGGCCACAGCGCCAGAGACACCTTTCGGATGCTATATGAAAAACAGGTGCCCATGGAGGCCAAGGCTTTTGCGGTGGGGCTTCGGATGGAACACCCACAGTCCATGATCAATGAGAGTCAGTACGGTGTTTCCGATCCGGGACTTTTGGGGGCGGCGTCTTACAAAGTGACTGCCAGGGCCGAAAACGGAAGAGGCGTGTATTCCTTCTGCATGTGTCCCGGGGGATTTGTGGTCAACGCCTCATCGGAGCCGGGCAGAACAGTTGTCAACGGAATGAGCTACAGCGGCAGAAGCGGGGGCAATGCCAACAGTGCCATTGTTGTTACCGTGACGCCGGAGGACTTCGGAGATGAGCATCCGCTGGCCGGCATAGAGTTTCAGCGTCAGCTGGAGGAACGGGCCTATAGTTTGGGGGCAGGAAAGATTCCCGTTCAGAGGTATGGTGAGTTTAAGGGGCGCGCAGCAGCTCATGTATCTGAAGACCGGAGGGGATATGAGGAAGGCGGGAGCAGGGAGGACCCGGAGGGGATTCAGCCTCAGTGCAAGGGAGCGTATGTCTGGGCGGATGTGAGCCGGATTTTGCCGGGAGAATGCAATCAGGCGCTGGTGGAGGGGATAGAAGCCTTCGGAAAGCAGATCCGGGGCTTCAACAGGCCGGATGCCATTCTTTCCGGTGTGGAGAGCAGAACTTCATCTCCCGTGAGAATTTGCCGGGATGAAACTATGCAGTCCCGGATCAGAGGTTTGTATCCCTGCGGGGAGGGCGCAGGCTATGCCGGCGGGATTACCTCTGCCGCTATGGACGGCATTCGGGCGGCAGAAATGATTGCCGCGGAATATGCCCCGGCAGACTTGGCGGTTGACGTGTCCCGGGGAAATGGATAGAATAAAGCATACCGTCATAGACGGCGCCGGACAGATAAGGAGAAATATGGATAAATGAATGCTGCGAGAGAACGGATCAGAGAAAAAAAGCGTATTGTCGTTAAAATAGGGTCTTCTTCCCTGACACATCCGGAGACAGGAGATATGGACTATATCCGCATGGAAAAGCTGGTGCGTGAGCTGAGCGATATTCGGAATCAGGGAAAGGAAGTGGTGCTGGTGACTTCAGGCGCTATTGCGGCAGGACGGAAGGTGCTGAACTGCAGCAGTCTGAATGGGAATGGGGAGAGAGCCATGGCGGTAAAGCAGGCCTGCTCTGCCGTGGGACAGGCCCGGCTGATGATGACGTATCAGAAGCTGTTCGCCGAGTACAATCAGGTGGCGGCTCAGGTGCTTATGACCAAAAATACCATTGTGGACGATTTAAACCGTTATAATGCTCATAACACCTTTTCCGAGCTTCTGCGTCTGGGAGCCATTCCTGTGGTGAATGAAAATGATACGGTGGCTACCTATGAGATTGAGATCGGGGATAATGATACTCTTTCGGCGGTGGTGGCGGCACTGGTGGGGGCAGATCTTCTGATATTGTTGTCCGACATAGACGGCCTGTACACAGATGATCCCCGGAAAAATCCGGAAGCTCGGTTTATCGGGCAGGTGGATGAGCTGACAAAGGAGCTGTTGGATATGGGAAAGGCCAGCCCGGGCAGTCCGGTGGGCACCGGCGGCATGAACACGAAGCTGATTGCCGCCCGGATTGCCACGAAGTCCGGTGCGGACATGGTTATTGCAAACAGCAGGGATATAGGAGTTTTGCACAGGATTTTGGATGGGGAGCAGGAGGGAACTCTGTTTACGGCGGGCAGGGACGAGAACTTTAATCTGCGGGAGTTTGTGGAAAGGCTTCACAGATAAAGACTTTACAGATAAGATTTCAAAGATAGTCAGAGACAGGAAATAGAAAAGTCATGCAGGGAGGATGCACGATGAACATGGAGGAACGGATCGCCCGGATTAATGAATTGTATCACAAATCTCAGGGAGAGGGACTGACAGCAGATGAGAAGGAGGAGCAGGCCCGTCTGCGCAGGGAATACGTGGCCAGCGTAAGGAATAATTTAAAGGCCCAGCTGGACAATATTACCATTGAGAGGCCGGACGGTACGGTGGAGAACCTGGGGGAAAAATACGGAGGCCGGACAGAGAAGGGATGAAGGAGACAAAGGCGGAGATTCGAAAGCGGGTCCTGAAGCTGCGGGATGAGCTGGGACCGAAGGAGAGAGAAAAGGGCGCGGTGCTTTTGACGGAACGGATTCTGGGGCATCAGTGGTTTTACGGTTCCCGGGAGATTCTGTGTTTTGCAAGCTTCGGAAGCGAGATCGATACCAGCGGAATCTGGCAGGAGGCCCTGCGGCTGGGGAAGGCCGTATATATGCCGCGGGTAGTGGAAACTCCTTCACTTGTGATGGAGTTTTACAGGATTCGGTCCGAGTCGGAGCTGAGGCCGGGATACCGGGGAATTCAGGAGCCTGTGGAGAGTGCGCCCAGGTATGAATATCATGCAGAAAAAATGAGCAGAACCCTGATGCTGATGCCCGGTGCGGCCTTTGACAGGCAAAAGAACCGGCTGGGCTATGGAAAAGGATTTTATGACCGGTATCTGGCGGAAAAGGAAGCTCTTTGCTTAAGAACCATTGGAGTGGGATTTTCCTGTCAGATGGTGGAGGAGATTCCCCGGACCCCAAAGGATATCAGGCCATATCAGGTGATCTGTGTATAGGACAGGGAGGAAATAAATGACGGATCTAAAGGCCATGGGAAGAGCGGCAGCGGCGGTAAAACCGGCGCTGCAGAGAATGACGGCAGAGGAGAAAAACAGGGGTCTGCTTGCGGGAGCGGAGGCGTTATTGAGCCATACCGCGGATATTCTGCAGGCGAATCGGAGGGACATGGAAGCTGCGGAGAAAAATGGTATGAATCCGGGGCTTTTGGACCGGCTGAGGCTGAATGAAGAGAGAGTCATGTCTATGGCAGAGGGACTCCGTCAGGTGGCAGAGCTTCCGGACTGTCTGGGGGAGATCATAGAGGAATTTCGGCGTCCCAACGGACTGCAGATACAAAAGGTAAGAGTTCCTTTGGGCGTGGCGGGCATCATATATGAAGCCCGGCCCAATGTGACGGCGGATGCCTTCGGTCTGTGCTTTAAGACAGGAAATGCAGTGATTCTGAAGGGAGGCAGCGATGCCCTTCATTCCAACCAGGCCATTGTGGGGGTGCTGAGGGAGGCATTGGGAGCCCGGAGAATCCCGGAGGATGCGCTGCAGCTGATTGCAGATCCGGATCGAAGCGTCACTGTAGAATTTATGAAGCTGAAGGAGTATGTGGATGTGCTGATCCCCCGGGGAAGTGAGCGTCTGATACGAAGTGTGGTGGAAAACAGCACCATTCCTGTCATTGAGACCGGCACTGGTAATTGTCATATTTATGTGGATAAGGAAGCGGATCCTGATATGGCGGCAAGGATTGTATTTAATGCAAAGACTCAGCGGATCGGCGTCTGTAATGCCTGCGAATCTCTGGTGGTGCACAAAGATATCCGGGAAGCATTCCTTCCAAAGCTGGCGGAAGTCCTTGCGCCCAAGCAGGTGGAGCTGAGGGGGGACGAAGGAATAAGGGAAGTACTGACAGGCTGTACGCCAGCCGCCCAGGAGGATTTCGGCAGGGAATATTTGGATTATATCTTGTCCCTGAAGACAGTGGATTCGGTGGAAGCGGCTATTGATCACATCAATCGTTATAATACAAAGCACTCCGACTGTATTATAACGGAAAATGCCGGGACGGCAGAGCAGTTTTTACGGGAGGTGGACGCGGCCTGCGTCTATTGGAATGCTTCCACCCGGTTTACCGACGGCTTTGAGTTCGGTTTTGGGGCAGAGATCGGCATCAGTACGCAGAAGCTTCATGCCAGAGGGCCTATGGGGCTTAAGGAATTGACCTCTTATAAATATGTCATATGCGGGAACGGGCAGGTGCGCCCCGGTTGACGGGCATGGGAACTGCGAGGTATAATACATCTGCAGGCAGGAGATTGTTATTATTCACAGCCGCTCCACTCACATTCACGAAAGAAGGAACAAAAGCATGACATTGTATGAGGCGGAAAAAGGCAGAAGCTATTGTATAGAAGGATTGTCTGTTGAGCCGGGAATTACCAGACGGCTTCAGGCGCTGGGACTGAATGACGGAACGGAGATAAAAATTCTGAACCGGAAGAGAAAGGGTGCACTGATCATACAGGTGAGAGGTACCAGGCTTGCACTGGGAAAGCATATTTCTTCCAACATCGGGATTCAAGAGACAGGTGCAGAGGAGTAAGCATGAGCAAGGAACAACAGAAAAAGCATATCAATGCTGTCTGTATAGGGAATCCTAACTGCGGCAAGACCACACTGTTTAACGCATTGACAGGTTCCAGGCTGAAGGTGGCCAACTGGCCCGGAGTGACAGTGGAGCGATTTGAGGGAGCCGCAAAATACGAGGATACGGAAATTACGTTGATCGATACTCCCGGTATATATTCTCTGACCTGCTATACCATTGAGGAGAAGGTAACCAGGCAGTGTGCCATGGGCAATGATATTGATGTAATTATAAATGTGGTGGATGCGTCGTCCCTGGAAAGGAATTTGTATCTGACCCTTCAGCTGTTGGAGCTGGGAAAGCCGGTGGTTGTGGCGCTGAATATGATGGATATCGTGAAGGAACGGGGGATGGAGATCGATATGCACCGTCTGCCGGAGATGCTGGGAAATGTTCCGGTGGTCCCCGTATCGGCGGCGAAGCGCACCGGTCTGGATATACTGCTCCATGCCGTGATCCATCACTATGAGGAAGGCATGGAGGAGTTTATTCTGGATTATCCTTCCTGGATCGAGGAAAAAATTGTGTCATTGTCCGAAATGATGCAGGAAAACGATCCGTCGCATTCCTCCGTGCGCTGGCATGCCATCAAGCTGCTGGAGGACGACGAGGAGATTAGGAAGGAGCGTTCCATTCCAGCCGAAAAGATCGCGGACAGGAGCTATGAGAAGGAGATCATACAGTGTAAATATGCCTATATTGAGCGGGTGATGGCAGAGACATTATTTCATAAAAGCAGGAAGGCGGCGGCCACAGACAGGATAGACCGGCTGTTGACGCATCCGGTGTGGGGGATCCCCATATTTTTACTGATCATGTGTCTGGTATTTTTCCTGACCTTTACGGTGGGGGATGCGTTGAAGGGCATCTTTGAGGAAGGGTTGTCCTTTTTGTCGGAGGGAGCGGCAGCAGGGCTTGAGAGCTTTGGAGTGTCCGGATGGCTGGAATCCCTTTTGGTGGACGGAATTATTGCCGGTGTGGGTGGAATTCTTACCTTTATTCCCAATATTTTTATTTTGTTTTTAGCCCTTGCAGTGCTGGAGGACAGCGGATATATGTCCCGGGTGGCCTATGTGATGGACTCTGTCATGGGCAGGGTCGGATTGTCGGGAAAGGCATTTCTGCCTATGATCCTGGGGTTTGGATGTACGGTGCCGGCCATTATGGCTACAAGGGCGCTGGAGACGGAGCATGACCGGCGCAAGACAATGCTGGTCACGCCTTTTATGTCCTGCTCTGCCCGTCTGCCCATCTATGTATTATTTTCGGAGATGTTTTTTCCGAAGACCCCGGCGCTGGCGGCTTTTTCCATGTATGTCATCGGCATGGGGACGGCGATTCTGGTGGCCCTTGCAGTCAACGGTCTGGAGAAAGGAAGGATCAATGATTCTCTGCTGATAGAGCTTCCGGAGTATAAGCGTCCCAACGCAAGAACCATCCGTATTTATGTGTGGAATAAATTAAAGGATTATCTGGAAAAAGCGGGAACCACTATTTTCATTGCTTCCATCGTCATATGGTTCGTCCTGAATTTTGGTATATCAGGACAGGTATCGGATCCCTCTGACAGCTTTGGGGCAATGATCGGGCGTTTTTTGGTGCCGGTGCTGGCGCCTGCTGGGCTTGGAATGTGGCAGATCGGTGTGGCGCTGGTGTCGGGTATTTCCGCCAAGGAGGTGGTGGTATCCAGCTTTGCGGTGCTTTTTGGAGTGGCCAATGCGAATTCGGATGCGGGAATGGCGGCCATTGTATCCAATATCCAAAGCATTAATCCGGCTTTTGGATCGTTGAATGCTTACTGCCTGATGCTTTTCTGTCTGCTGTATGTGCCCTGTGTGGCCACGGTGGCAACCATCAGAAAGGAAAGCGGTTCCTGGAAATTTACCATGGGAATGATCGTCTTTCAGGTACTTCTGGCCTGGCTGGCGGCAGTGGCCGTTTTTCAGGTGGGAAGCCTGTTTGCAGCCTGAGAATCGTAAGATGGCTTGTGTATAAAAAGAACTATGAAAAGTTCTTGGGAAGGGGAAATAGAATTATGAGTGGTATGAGAGGAATAGACACTCCCGTCAGACAGAAGCGGAGAAGAGTTTTCAAGGAGGTTGCCAACCTGGCCTACCATTCCAAAAATCTAAAGGATGACATGGAGGCTCTCCCCTATAAAATTGTGGACTATGAGGAGTCGGAATTTTGGGACAGCGTATATCGGGATCGTGCCATTATCCGGGAGCGGCTGCGTCTGGCCATGGGAATGAGCCTGAGGCCGGAGAACCGGGAGCATCCGGGACATCTGACCCAGGGGCTGGAGGAGAGTAATATTGACGAAAAATATTATGAGCCGCCTTTGATGCAGGTGATACCTTCCGCCTGTAATGCCTGTCCGGAGGATCATTATGAGATCACCAATGCCTGTATGGGATGCGTGGCGCACCCCTGCCAGAGCGTATGCCCCAGGGAAGCGATCACCATGAAGGGCGGGAAGTCTGTGATCGATCAGGAAAAGTGCATTAAGTGCGGGAAATGTAAAGCAGTATGTCCATATGATGCCATTTGCCATAAGGAGCGTCCCTGTAAGGCGGCCTGCGGCGTGGATGCCATCAAGTCGGACCGTTTTGGCAGGGCATATATTGATAACGATATTTGTGTTTCCTGCGGCCAGTGTATGGTCAGCTGTCCCTTCGGGGCCATTGCGGATAAATCCCAGATCTTTCAGCTGATCCGGGCCATGCAGTCAGGGAAAAAAATTATAGCGCAGGTGGCTCCTGCCTTTGTGGGACAATTCGGACCCAAGGTGACGCCGGATATGTTTAAGACCGCCTTAAAGGAGCTGGGCTTTGCGGATGTTTATGAAACCGCCATAGGTGCCGATATGGGATGTATGGCAGAGGCGGAGCACTATGTAAAGGAGGTGGTATCCGGTAATCAGGCCTTTGCACTGACCTCCTGCTGTCCCTCCTGGTCCGTTATGGCCAAGCATTTGTTCCCTGAGACCATTGATAAGATCAGCAACGAACTGACTCCCATGGTGGCTACGGCCCGAATCATTAAGCAGGATCACCCTGACGCGTCTGTAGTGTTTATCGGGCCCTGCGCCTCCAAAAAGCTGGAGGCCAGCCGCAGAACCATAAGGTCGGATGTGGATTTCGTCATCACCTTTGAAGAATTAACGGGAATGTTTGAGGCAAAGGGAATTCTGCTGGAAGAGATCAGGGCCATGGACGAGATGGAGGACGCCACAGGAGCCGGACGCGGCTACGGTGTGGCGGGAGGCGTGGCCAGCGCCATAGAAGATTGTATCAAGACCTATTATCCCGGCACGGAAGTGAAGATCGAGCATGCGGAGAGTCTTGCGGAGTGTAAAAAAATGCTTCTTTTGGCTAAGGCGGGCAGGAAAAACGGCTGTCTGATTGAAGGGATGGCCTGTCCGGGAGGATGCATAGCCGGAGCCGGAACCAATATCTCCATCGCCCAGGCGGCAAAGGAAGTGGCTAAGTTTAAGGCACAGGCCAAAGAGGCCGTGCCCAGGGAGGAATAAATGGATAAGTTATTATTGAAAGCATGTCAAAACGGACAAAAGGGAGTAGTTCTGGCTTTTCTGAAAAGGGGAGGCATCAATGTCAATGCAGTGGATGAAATGGGCCTGGCTCCACTTCATTATGCCTGCAAAAAAGGATACAGAGATATTGTAAAGTTGCTTCTTGAACAGGAGGCAGATGTAAGCCTGTGCTCCAATGAAAGCGTAACACCTCTTCACATGGCAGTGATTTCCGGTAATAAAGAGATCATCGGACTTTTGGCAGATGCAGGTGCAGATATCAATGCCACAGACAGACAGGGAAAGACGCCCTTGATCTATGCCGTGGAGGCCGGAAAGGCGGAAGCCGCCAAATATCTTGCACAAGCCGGGGCCGATACCTCCGTAAAGGATAATAATGGCCGTTCGGCGCTGGACTATGCCAATGCCCTGGGAATGGTTCAGCTGATTGAAAGCCTGTCGGAAGAGGGAGGAGGAAACGCAGATTCTTTTGGCAATACGCCGCTTCACCAGGCCTGCAGAAACGGTCAGGGTGAGGTGGTGAAGGCTATGCTGGAAAAGGGAGGCATCAATATAAATGCCCGCAATGATGAGAAGATGACACCTTTGGCCGTAGCCGTGGCAGGCGACAATATTTTGATCGCGGAAATCCTGCTGGAGGCCGGAGCGGATGCGAATATTCGGGGGCGGTACGGCTATGGCCCGCTTCACCTGGCGGCAAAAAATGAAAACGAGCATCTTGTGCGAAAGCTTCTGGAGCATGGAGCCGGAATAGACGAACGCAACGAGGACGGAGAGACAGCGCTGATTATTGCTGCCCAGGAAGGCAATAATTATGTGGCGGGGATTTTGCTGGAGGCCGGTGCAAACGTTACATATGCGGATGAGCAGGGTCACACGGCGTTATACTATGCCACGGAGAACGGCTCCAACGATATCGTGGAGAAGCTGCTTATGGCAGGGGCGGAAGAATAAAAAAATGTGTATTGACTTCACGGGAGGCTTCCGTATCGTTGCCGGTTAAATATTTTTTGTGGTTTTAGTATAAAACGGGTAGACGGAATAAAACTTATATGATATAATAGCTGTATCAAAGAAATAATTTTAAGGAGGATACAGTATGACAGACAGCGAAAAACTGGACCGGCTCTTGATGCAGATGCAGGGCCTGAAGGAGAATGTGCAGGGAATGCAGGAGAATGTGCAGGGCCTGAAGGAGGATGTACAGGGTTTGAGGGAGGATGTGCAGAATCTGCAGAAGAAGACGGACATTCTTGACATAAGAGTCACAAAGGTAGAATTGACTCTTGAAAATGAAATCAGTGTCAACATTCGCCGTGTGGCGGAAAGGCACCTGGATCTTTTAAGAAATCTGCACGAGTGCGTAAAGCTTGCAAGTGATATCAAGTCAAAGCAGGAGATACAGGATATTTTTATTGCCACATACAACAACAAACTAAAAATGTTGTAATATTCGGGCAGACGAAAGTATTGGCAATAAGGCGGCGCAGAGCTTTCCGGAAAAAGAGTTTTGTGCCGCTTCCTCAGCGCCTCCGGCGTAGATGTGAAAAGTATCAATATATGCGGACAAACCGGGGGATTTTTATGGGATTAAGGGAAGAACTGATAGAGATGCGGGCAAAGACAGGAATGAACCGCAAAGAGTTTTCAGATTATTTTGGAATTCCATACAGGACTGTACAGGACTGGGAGCTGGGAAACCGGCAGATGCCGGATTATCTGCTGCGGCTTATGGCATATAAGCTGGAAATGGAATATATCCGCAAAAAAGGGAATCAAGAATAAACAGAAACGTAAAGGAAGACAGACATGAAAGAAGCAGTGGTAAAAATCAGAACAAGGTATGCGCCCAGCCCTACGGGAAAAATGCATGTGGGAAACCTCAGATCCGCTTTGTATGAATTTTTGATTGCGAAGCATGAGGGTGGCAGCTTTATGCTCCGGATCGAGGACACGGACCAGGAGCGTTTTGTGGAGGGGGCCACGGAAATTATCTACCGCACGTTGGAGAAGACAGGACTAAAGCATGACGAGGGCCCTGATAAGGACGGCGGATATGGACCTTATGTACAGAGTGAACGGATGAAGACGGGCATCTATATGAAATATGCCAGGGAATTGATTGACAAAGGAGAGGCATATTACTGTTTTTGTGATAAGGAGAGGCTGGCTTCCCTGAAAACAGAGGTGGTGGAGGGAAAGGAAATTACCATTTACGATAAGCACTGTCTGTCCCTGTCTCAGGAGGAGATTGAGGCAAATTTGGCGGCGGGAAAACCCTTTGTAATCCGTCAGAACAATCCCAGCGAGGGAACCACTACCTTTCACGACGAGCTTTATGGGGACATTACGGTGGAGAATGCCGAGCTTGATGATATGATTCTGATCAAATCGGACGGATATCCCACCTACAATTTTGCAAATGTGGTGGATGATCATACCATGAACATCACTCATGTGGTGAGAGGGAATGAGTATCTTTCTTCTTCGCCCAAATATGTCAGACTGTATGACGCCTTTGGCTGGAAAATTCCCGTGTATGTGCATCTTCCTCTGATCACAGACGAAAATCACAAAAAGCTGTCCAAGAGGAGCGGTCATTCTTCCTTTGAGGATCTTATGGAGCAGGGATTTGTGGCTGAGGCCGTGATAAATTATATAGCCCTTCTGGGGTGGAGTCCTGAAGATAACCGGGAAATGTTTACTCTGGAGGAATTGATCCGGGAGTTTGATTATCACAGAATCAGTAAGTCTCCGGCGGTGTTCGATATCGTAAAGCTTCGCTGGATGAACGGCGAGTATATTAAAGCCATGGACTTTAAGGTGTTTTACCGGATGGCGGAGCCTTTTTTGAAGAAAGCCCTGACGAAATCCTTTGATCTGAGAAAGATTGCCGCAATGGTAAAGACACGGATCGAGGTTCTGCCTGATATTATGGAAATGGTCAGCTTTTTCGAAGAACTGCCGGAATATGATACAGATATGTACACCCACAAGAAAATGAAGACGGACAAAGCATCGTCACTGGAGGTGCTTTGGGAGGTTCTTCCTTTGCTGGAAAAGCAGGCAGATTACAGTAATGACGGGCTGTACCAGATGCTTGTACACTATGTGGAAGAAAAGGGCTGTAAAAATGGCTATGTAATGTGGCCTATCCGGACGGCTGTTTCCGGCAGGCAGATGACTCCCGCCGGAGCTACCGAGATTATGGAGATCCTGGGCAGGGACGAGACTCTCAGGCGAATCCGGAAAGGGATAGAAATGCTGGAAAATGCCTGATCTGAGAAAACTGAACGATGCACAGCGACAGTCTGTGACTTACGGAGAGGGCCCGCTGCTTTTGCTGGCAGGGCCCGGCTCCGGAAAAACCTTTACTATTATCAACCGGATCTTGTATCTGCTGGAGATTGGTGTGCCGGCAGAACAGATTCTCGTTATCACCTTCACAAAAGAAGCGGCCATATCCATGCAGCGTCGGTATCGGGACTCGTCAGATGGCCTCCGGCCCGTATGTTTTGGCACCTTTCATTCTGTTTTCTACCATATTTTGAAAGCCTCTCATTTAATCCATGGCCGGAATCTTCTTTCCGGATTTCAGAAAAAAAATATTTTAGTTCCGATTTTGAAACAGTTTAAAAACCGGGACGGACAAGAGACTGCGTTAAACGAGCTGTCAGAGGATGCGTCAGGGCTTTTGGCGGCCTTCAGCTTTTATAAGAATGTTGCAGACCGTCAGCAGGTACTTCAAAAGGTCCCGCGGGAATGGCAGAAGGATTTTTGGAAGGTACTGGATTTGTATGAGCAGGCTTTGGTCAAAAAGAAAGGGTTTGATTTTGACGATATGCTGTGTGACTGCAAAAAAGCGTTGTTGGGTGATCAGGAACTGAGGAAATACTGGCAAAATCGTTTTAGGCATATACTGATCGATGAATTTCAGGATATTAATCCTGTGCAGTATGAGACGGTAAAGCTCTTGACAAAGGCTCCCTATAATATTTTTGCAGTGGGAGATGATGATCAGTCTATTTATGGATTCCGCGGCTCCCGTCCGGAATGCCTGAGGCGTTTTGCAGAGGAGTTTCAGGCCCGGAGGATTTTGCTGAATATAAATTATCGAAGTGAAAGGATAATCGTTGAATCGTCGCTGGCAGTGATTAACGAAAACAGCAACCGCTTTGTGAAGGATCTTGTGCCGGCGGCTCATTGCACAGAAATTCCAGGAAAAAGTATCCAGAGAGAGGAGTTGAAGATCCTGTCCTTTGGTGACAGAGAAGAACAGTATCATTATTTGACAGAACATTTGCGAGAGTGGCATTCAGCATCCGGGGGATGTATGGGAGGGGAAGGACAGTGTGCTGTGCTATTCCGAACCAATACTTATATGCAGGGGCTGGCGTCGCGGCTTAGGCGGGAGGATATTCCCTATGCGATGAATGAAAAACCTCAAAGCATATATGAACATTTTATTGTGAGGGATATTATGGCCTATCTGTCCCTGGCACAGGGAAAATGGAACAGGGAGAGCATACTTAGAATAATGAACAGGCCATCCAGATATATCAGCAGAGAAGCGGCGGCTTCCTGCTCTTCTTTGGAAGAGATGATTTCTTATTATGAACGGGCAGAGCTTTCGGCAAATTACAGGAGAAAAGCTCTGGAGAATCTTCACAGCTTTCAACGTCAGCTGTGCATTATCAGGAGCTTATCGCCGGGGCTGGCTGTATCGTATGTCTGCAGGGCGGCAGGATATGAAGGCTTTTTGAAGGAAAGGTCCGCAGGGGATCCGGACAAATGGGATGAATGGCGCAGACTGATGGAATGGCTGAAATCGGACGGAGGAAGCTACGGGAACGTTCGAGAATGGATGGATGCTCAGGAAGCATACACAAGATCGCTGGAAGAAGGAAATAGGCAGAAAAGCCAGAGGGCCTTGGAATCTATCTGTCTGATGACAGTACATGGAGCAAAAGGACTGGAATTTGACAAGGTGATCATTCCCGATTGCAACGAGGGTATATTTCCCCATGGCAGAATGCCGGATCCCGAGGATGTGGAGGAAGAGCGCCGAATTTTTTATGTGGCTATGACAAGGGCAAAGAAAAGCCTGGAACTTTTGTACTTGACAGGCAGCAGTACACGTCCCAGGCAGGCTTCCAGGTTTCTGGCGCCTCTTTATGGCTCGTCCACCAGTTCATCAAATTCGCAGTTGTCCAGGAACTCGTCAAAGGCCTCCGCAACCTTTTCATACTCGTCATCATCTTCAATGTAATCAAGTACAGGTTCCTCGTTGGGGTCATCAGGATTTTCGCTATAGCTGTAAAACCATACTTCGCCGTCTTCATTTTCACCCTGATCATCCAGCGGCATTAATACGATATAGTCCTTTGATTCCACGGTGAGAATCGTGATAATAGCACAGTTTACAATCGTTCCGTCATCCAATTCCAGTTCCACAGTCATTTCTTCATCTTCAAAATCTTTATTTTTTCCCATGATACCTCCCTTGCCTGCTCCGGCATTTATTTTGTTTAAGGTAATTATACACTTTTTTCATGGACTACGCAATATAATACTTTTAACAATGGGATTGGTGTGAACAATGCACAAGGTGAGTGGAATCAAATGTTACAAATAATTGTTACACAAACTTAATATTTATGTAATATATCCGTTGGCATGGAGGGGAATCTATGGTAAAATGACCTTATTCAAGGCAGGAAATGGCCGAATGGCCGTTTGTGATTTGAAGGAATGGGTGATCTGGGAATGAATGGGAGTGGAATATGAAATACCATAAGATAAAGATTTTCCGTGCGAGTCTGGGTCTGGGGCTTGCAGGCATTTGGGTTATTGGAGTTATGGGAGCGTATAGAGGCATAAGGGTGATGGCGGCGGAGCTTCCTGGAACAAATGGGGAGACAGGCGGCAGATCTGTACAGGAAGAACAAGTTGTAGTTTGCGGCGGAGTACAGTTCTTCTTTGAAAACGGTGATCCGGCAGCAGCTCTTTCCCAGGAAACGCTTCAGGCTGTTATAGCGGCCCTGGAGCAGGAGGATGAGGCCAGTGACGAATATGCGGATCTGGCAATTGCCAATGTGAACAATTATGTGAATGTCCGGACTCTGCCCAGCGTGGAAGGAGATATTGCCGGAAAGATATATCATGGAGCGGTGGCCCAGATTTTGGACAAGGCTGGTGAAGACGGGGAATGGTTTCAGATTATTTCCGGAAATGTGGAAGGGTATATCAAGGCAGAATATTTTCTGTATGGAGAAAATGCGGCGGCTGTAATTGACGATTATGTGACCCGGTATGCGGTGGTGGCTGCCGATAGACTGAATGTGCGAGAAGCGCCCGATCTAGGAGCAAAAAGAATCGGATATATTGATAACGGCGAGAGGCTCCAGATGCTGGAGGATCAGGGCGAGTGGCTAAAGGTTCAATATACGGAGGGCATAAGCGGCTATGTGGCATCGGAGTATGTTACGGTCATGGAGGAGTTTGTTTATGCCAAGACCTTGGAGGAGGAAGCAAGAGAGCTGGAGGAAAGAAGAGCTCTGGAGGCAAGGCAGAATGTGACAGAGCAGGAGGTCTCGGAGAATACAGCCATCAATGTGACACCGCCGTCGGGTGTTTATTCTACAAATGAAGAACTGCGTTCACAGATTGTAGATTATGCCATGCAGTTTTTGGGGAATGTGTACATTCATGGAGGAAAGACGTTGGAAGGAGGAACAGATTGTTCCGGCTTTACCAGCCTAATTTATGCGGAATTCGGATATTCCGTCAGCAGGACACCGGCAGGACAGCTTTCCAATGCCGGGAGAAGCATATCATACAGCGAGATACAGCCGGGAGATATTATCTGTTACGGATCTAAGGGAAAATGCACCCATGTGGCCATGTATATAGGAGACGGGCAGATCATCCATTCAGCAAACCCCAGAAAGGGTGTAGTAATCTACAAAGCGGATTATGACACCATTCTGGGGGTGAAGAATCTGATTGACTGAGTATGGCGCAATGGACAAAAAGAGGGCGATTGACTGTCTTCCGGCACTTGCGGAAGAGCAGATACCTGTCAAATGTCATGGCTGGCCCAGGATATCTTCCGAGGACAAGATCCATTCGCCGAAAATATCCTGGCTCCAGGCCTGCAGGTCAGACAAATATAAGGCTACGCCTCCATAACTGCGAATACCATGGCTGCCGGCAAGCTCTTCCGTGTATTCTTCCAAAGGATAGATACCTTCCAGCCGCAAGGGACCGCTTTTGTAGTGACAGACCAGAGGAAGTACCCCTGTGTTTTCATCCTTGATGGAAACAGTGTCTTCTGTCACGTGAAAGGTGACCCATGCCATCTCCTCCAGCATGCACAGGGCCTGCTTCTGAGTGGAGACATAATTGCCCAGAGAATAGTAGCATAAAGCACGGTTGCCGTTTTCGGCGGTTATCCATTCCACGGGCTGGGGCACATGGGGATGTGTCCCTATAATCAGATCAGCTCCTGCCTCTGTCATTTCCTGTGCGAAGGCCTTTTGATAGCTGGAAGGCCTGTCCTGATATTCCGTTCCCCAGTGAGGGAATACGATGACAATATCCGCAAGCTGTCTGGCCTGGCGGATATCCTCTGCAACCTGAGGATTGAGGCTGGTAAAATCAATGGCTCCGCTGGATTCGTTGTACGCACAGAGCATATTCAGGTGGCCTCTGAGACTGGAGGGCAATGTCTCCATATTCGGGCCATAGGTATAGTTTAGAATGGCAAAGGTAACGTCTTTTATTGTGACCAGCGGAATGGAGGATTGTTCCTCTTCGCTGCTCTCACTGTTTATGCCGGTCTGCAGGATCTGGGGATATTTTTTCCAGAAATCCACACAATGGTATATTCCGTTGATTCCCTGATCTGCCGCGTGATTTGTTGCCTGAAGTACGATATTAAAGCCCGCGGCGGCAATGGCATCTCCTACTTGGGTGGGAGAATTGAAATAAGGATATCCGGAGAAACCAAGTTCGTTTCCGCCGAAAATGGTTTCCTGGTTGATGACCTTAAGATCGGCGGCTTCCAGATAATCGGTTATTTCCTGAAACAGGAAGGAATAATCGTAGGTACCGTCAGACTGTTTTCCTGTATTGACAATTCCCATGTGCATTAGATTGTCACCCAGCGCCATGAGGGTGATATCATATTCTTGAAAAACATCAGGGCTTTCAGAGGGATCGGAGCTTTTGGAGTACTCCGGGTATTCGGAAGACTCCTGCGCAAGGGGATTCGAAGAAAGGGATTCTCCGGATGATTCTGAGGGCAAAGTGGCATCCTCCGATTCGGACAATCCCGGAAGCACAGCGGTATTTTCCTGGGGAAAAAGAAGCGGAGCTGCCGCCAGATAGATCAAAATAGCTCCCGGAATTAAGATGGAAATCAAAAAAATAATTCTTTTTTTCATGGGTCTGTCTCCCTTATAATCATATTCTGATATTGTTTTCTTTGTTTGTATCATAGTCTTTTTTCAGAATTTGTCAATGGTATGTCCAAGTTGGCATTACAATCCAAAAAGAATGCTTGTGATTTTGTAATCCATACAGTATAATGTGAAATATAAAATATGTGGGTACAAAATGCAGGAAATTTAATGGTTTCAGAGATGGAGGAGACACCTATGGCAGATGCGAAGACAACGAGAAATCCATATCCTCTGGGAGCACATCCGGAGGCGGGAGGAATCAGATTTTCCTTCGTATCCAAAGAGGCGGATTGTGGAATCCTGTTGTACGATCTGAATGGTGGTAAAAAAATACAAAGGATTCCCTTTCTGCCGGAAGATCGGGTTGGAAATATATATTGCAGGCTGGTGGAGGGAATTTCTCCGGAAGCGGTTTCTTATCAGTTTTATGAGGGAGGGCGGACTGTTGCGGACGAATATGGAAGAGCATTTACGGGACGGGCAGCCTTTGGCAGATCTCAGAAGACATCGGAATGGAAGGCGAGCTTTTTAAAAGAAAATTTTGACTGGGAAGATGACAGGTGCCCCAGAATACCATATGCAGACGCGTATTTTTACTGCATGCATGTGAGAGGGTTTACAAAGCATTCTTCCTCCGGAGTGGTTCACCGGGGTACCTTTGCGGGAATCATGGAAAAAATCCACTACTTGAAGGAAATCGGCGTCACTACGCTGGAGCTTCAGCCGGCATATGAGTTTCAGGAGGCTCCTCTGGGGGAAGAGGTCAGGGAAACTGCTTTATTTGGGGCGCCGGAAGACAAAATGGACTCTAAAAGAATCAATTATTGGGGATATAGAAAGGGTTTCTATTACGCGCCGAAGGCAGCTTATGCGGCCTCAGGAGATGCCTCAGGAGAATTTCGGGAGCTGGTGAAGGCGCTTCACAGGAACCACATGGAGCTGGTGATGCAGTTCTATTTTCCTGATACGGTGAAGCGAAGCGGCATTTTAGAAATATTACGTTTCTGGGTACTGGAATATCATGTGGATGGTTTTCGGCTGTTGGGAGAAAACCTTCCTGTGGATCTGGCAGCGGCTGACGATCTGCTGGCGGACACAAAGCTTTTGTATCAGGGCTTTTGGATAGACTGCATTTACGGAAGAAACGAAACTCCGGACAGGCCGCATCTGGCGGAGTATAATGATTCCTACCTATATGATATGCGCAGGTTTTTAAAGGGTGACGAGAGCATGCTGGACTGCGTTCTGCGCCATATGAGATATATTCCGGAAAAAGCAGGAAGGATTCATTATCTGACTAATTATAATGGGTTTACATTGGCTGATATGGTGATGTACGACCACAAACACAATGAAGCCAACGGAGAGGACAACAGGGACGGAAATGACTATAACTGCAGCTGGAATTGCGGTGAGGAGGGAACTGCCCGCAGCCGCCGGGTAAAGGATCTGAGGCTGCAGCAGATGAAAAATGCCATATGCATGCTGCTTCTTACCCAATCTACCCCCCTGATCTTTATGGGGGATGAATTCGGCAATTCGCAGAAGGGAAACAATAATCCTTACTGTCAGGACAATGCCATTACCTGGCTTGATTGGCGGCTTGTATCAAAAAATGCCCGGATACTGGAATTTTGGAAGAAAATGATGAGCTTTCGAAAGGCACATCCGATTCTGCATCCTGACAAGGAGCTGCGGCTGATGGATTATATTGCCTGCGGATACCCGGATTTATCCTATCATGGCCAGAGCGCCTGGAGACCCAGAACAGACGGGTATTTTCGGCATATCGGAATCATGTTGTGCGGAAAATATGCCAGAGTGGACAGAGATACGGAGGATGCTTTTATATATCTGGCCATTAACATGCATTGGGAAAGCCATAAGCTTGCTCTGCCCAGACTGCCCCGGGGGATGAAATGGGAGAGGGTTTTGGGAACGTCGGATAAGGGTGAGGCTTTCAGGGACGGAGAACAACAATACACAGAAGAGAGCAAAAGTGCTGGGCTCGAGCTGCTGCAGTATGAAGAAGGACAGCAGGATGGCGGGGCACAGCAGAGGACGACAGAGCAGCAAAGGGCAGCAGAACAGCAAAGGCCGGCAGAAACGCAGAAATCCACAGGCGGGCAGGAGGCTGCAGAGCTGGAAAAGGAAATACCACCCAGAAGCATTTCGATTTTTATAAGTGTTTCCGAAGAAAGCAAGCCTGTCAGGAGGAGACACAGAAAGGGTTCGGGACGATAATTGACACATGGGTAAAATTTGGAATCATTTCAGAACGATCACATATCACAAATATCTGGTGGCGAAGGGCTGTTTTCGAGTGGGATTGTTCTGGCAGGGATTGCGGCATGATCTGTCAAAGTACTCTCCCACAGAGTTTCTGGCAGGCATAAAGTATTATCAGGGAACCAGAAGTCCTAACAATGCGGAGAGAGAAGAGAAAGGGTATTCCGCCGCCTGGCTGCACCACAAGGGAAGAAATCGACATCACTATGAATACTGGACGGACTACAGCATAGAAGCTGGAGCCGGTATCATAGCTCCGGTGCCCATGCCGGACCGGTATATCGCAGAAATGATTATGGATCGGATTGCCGCCAGCAAGGTTTACGAGGGCAGGAATTACACAGATGCCTCTCCGCTGCAATATTATTACAAGGGGACGGACAGAGCGCCTTTACACAGGGACACCCGGGAAAAGCTGGAGCGAATGCTGAAAATGCTTGCAGAGGAGGGGGAAGAAAAAACCTTTGACTGTATCCGGAGGGAGTTGGTTAAAAAAAGGCAAAGAGGAAAATAAAGAGGAAAAGAACAGTTTTTTTAAATTTGCATAATATACCGTAAAAGAAAATATACGGTGAACAATATGAATTGGATCGTTTGGATACTGTTGCTTGGCTGCTGCGGCTGTAATCAGGGCTGTGGCAGACGTGCATGTGGAAATTGTGGCAGAAGCTGCAGGATCGATGTGGGCTGTGGCAGAGACAGCAGCTGCAGCTGCGGCAGAAGCCGCCGGGATGATGACTGCTGTGAAAGAGATTGCTGCGAGCAAAACTGCTGCGAAAGAGACCGTTGTGACAGGGAAAGAGACTGCTGTAACAGGGAGCAGGACTGCTGTGAGGCGGAGAGGGAGACCAGAGATGCGGACTGTGGCTGTGGCAGAGATAATGACCGGGATGGAAGAGATTGTGATGCTCCCGGCATGATTCCGCCTCCATGGCAGGATTATCCCGGACTTCCCCGCCGGGAACAGTGTGAAGGAAATCATTAGGTTCACACCGGATTTTCATCCGCAAGACCTTCATTAAGTGATTTTCAAGCCGAAGAAAGCAGAGGCTGGTAAGAGGAAAATATGAGTGAAACGACGGACGGTCCCTATGAAGGTTGACCGTCCGTTTTGCAACAATTTACTTATCGCATTTTGTGTGCATCATGTTGCTGTTTGCGGCGAAGCCGTAAATAGTAACAACTTCTGCTGTCAACAGAAGAACAGAAGAAAATAGGCTGAAAATAGGGAAAAAGTATTTTACAAAGCTACTTTTTGTGATATATTGATATGAGAGCGCTCATAAGAGGCAAAGGAGGTACCCGGCATGGCCAAGGACAAGTATGTGGCGTATGTCTCTACTTACACAAGAGGAGACAGGCACGGAATCAAAATATATGACGTAGATATGGAGAAGGGGCGTTTTAGCGGGAAAGATCAGGTAGAGATATCAAATTCTTCCTATGTAACCATATCACATAATGAAAAATTCCTTTATTCAATAACGGATTTTGGGGTGGAGTCTTATGCCATATTAGAGGACGGAGGACTGGAAATGATTAACTTTGCGTCCATCAACGGCATGAGAGGCTGTTATGTGTCTACGGATTATACAGACAGCTACCTTTTTGTAGCGGGCTATCACGACGGAAAGCTTACGGTTCTGCGTCTGAAGGAGAGCGGTGCTATCGGCGATATCACTGACGAGATATTTCACAAAGGACTGGGAAGCGTGGCGGAACGAAATTTCCGGCCTCATATAAATTGTGCCAGGATGACCCATGATAATAAATACCTGCTGGTGGCTGATCAAGGCATGGATCATGTAAATGTTTACCGATTTGACCACAGGAACGGTAAAGTACTTCTTGCAGACGTTATCCGGAGCGAGATAGAGTCTGCTCCCAGGCATGTGAAGATTTCCAGGGATGGACGTTTTATTTATATTATTCATGAGTGGAAATGTTATATTGATGTATATTTCTACGAAGAGAGAAAAGGACAGCCCTTCTTTGAAAAAATTCAGACGGTGACTACCTCCAGCGTGGAAAAAGGAAGTCCCAATGCTGCCAGTGCTTTATCCTTTTCTGAGGACCACAAATATTTACTTACTACGTTGGCAGGTGATAATGCGGCGGTGCTCTTCAGTGTGGACGAAGAGAGCGGAAAGCTGACGGAGATCTTTTCACTGCCTGTCAGCGGGGACTATCCTAAAGATGCTATTTTGTTCCCTAATAATAAGTTTCTGGTTTCCTTAAACCATGAGAGCAACGAGATGACATTTTTCCATGTGGACATAAAAAATAAGACCATGGTTATGAACGGGCCGCCTGTGCAGGTGGACGTGCCCAATTGTATTACCTTTCATAAGCTGTGAAGGTTTTGTAAGCCGTGAAGAATTGCTGTATAAAACTCCTGATGAATTCGGGAGTTTTTGCTTTCTATGTTTTTTGTATTGGGAAATGTTACAGACAGGATGGGTGAAGGCACATGCCGCCTTTGACAGGGAGCCGTACGATGGCAGCATTGTAAATATGGGAGCAAGGAACGCTGATGGGAGCGTATGCTGCATCATAGGTATGCGTAAAGATATTCGTTCCCGGACAGGGAAGCCGCCGGGAGACAGCATGCTGGTGACAGTCAGGGAAAGGGAATGAGGAGGTACCCCATTCCCTTCGGAATATTTCAATATGGATTCTGCAACAACATTGATTACTTGTAGAATTTCTCCATCCGGTCCAACTGCGCAGACATATTAATCATCATTGCGTCCAAAATGGTAAGAGCAACCATGCATTCCATGACTACAACGGCTCTGGGAACAATAATGGGATCGTGGCGTCCCTGAATGCAAAGGTCTGTATTTTCTCCGCTTCGGGTTACGGTTTGTTGGGTGCGGTAGATGGAGGGAGTAGGCTTGACGTGTGCTCGCAAAAGGATTCTGCTGCCGTCACTGATACCTCCCAGGATGCCGCCCGCATGATTGGTCTGCTTGACGATATTTCCATCGCACATGCGCAGGGCATCGTTATTTTCGCTTCCCCGGCGGGAGGATACCTGACAGCCGTCGCCGATCTCCACGGCCTTTACAGCGCCGATGGACATAACGGCTTTGGCCAGATTTGCATCCAGCTTTTCGAACACAGGGTCTCCGATGCCGGAAGGAAGGCCTTCTATGACACATTCCATGGAACCTCCGGAGGAGTCGCTTTCCTTTTTTACTGTCTCAAGATATTCCAGGGCTGTCAGGCTGGCTTCCCTGTCCGGCATGGCGGTAGGGGTGGAAAGAATTGCAGAGCGGTCAAACCGCGAATCGTCAATTTCCACAGGGCCTATGGAACGGGTATAGGCGTATACATCCACGCCCAGCTGCTTCAGGATTCTGGAGGCTACGGCGCCTGCGGCTACTCTGCCTGCAGTTTCTCTGCCGGAAGAGCGCCCGCCGCCCCGGTAGTCTCGAAAACCGTATTTTTGATCATAGGTAAGGTCAGCGTGGCCGGGCCGGTAACACTCGGCGATGTTGCCGTAATCTCCGGACCGCTGAGACGTGTTTCGGATCATCAGCGACAGGGGAGTGCCGGTGGTATATCCCTCAAAGATTCCGGACAGGATCTCCACCTGATCTTCCTCCCTGCGGGTGGTGGTGATGAGGCTGCTTCCGGGTTTACGTCTGTCCAGAAAAGCCTGGATGTGGGCCTCTTCCAGGGCCAGTCCTGCAGGACAGCCGTCTATGACTACGCCCAACGCCTTTCCGTGGGATTCTCCCCAGGTTGATATGCGAAATATGGTTCCCAAAGTGGATCCCGCCATGCTGATACCTCCTTGAATGTGTGCTTCAGAGCGTTTTGGTTAAATTTGTATTTCTGGGAGAAATATACTTGAAAATCCAGCCGCTTTGCGTCTGCCGCGCTTCGCGCTTGATTTTCTGCGCTCATGGTACATTATACCGAGGCGGCGGGGAAATGGCAACTTTTTTGAAAAAATAGTGTACAGAAAGGAAAAGTATGGTATGATCGATGTGAGGAAAAGCAGAGAGGAAATGTGGAAATGTATCGTATTTTAAAACAGGAGGGCAGGGCAAAAAGAGCGGAGTTTCACACCGTTCACGGCGTCATACAGACGCCTGTATTTATGAATGTGGGGACTGTGGCGGCGATCAAGGGAGCCGTAGCCACATCTGATCTGGAGCAGATAGGAACGCAGGTGGAGCTTTCCAATACCTATCATCTTCATGTGCGTACCGGAGACAGGGTGATCCGGCAGCTGGGCGGACTTCACCGTTTTATGTCCTGGGACAAGCCTATTCTCACGGATTCCGGCGGATTCCAGGTGTTTTCTTTAGCAGGACTGCGCAAAATCCGGGAAGAGGGAGTCTATTTTAACTCCCATGTAGATGGGCGGAAAATTTTTATGGGGCCGGAGGAAAGCATGCAGATCCAGTCCAACTTGGCGTCTACTATAGCCATGGCCTTTGACGAGTGTGCGCCCAGCAAGGCGGACCGGGGGTATGTGCAGGCCTCAGTAGAGCGGACTACCAGGTGGCTGGAGCGCTGTAAGCGGGAGATGACCCGGCTGAACTCTCTGGAGGATACCATCAACCCCAATCAGCTGTTATTTGGTATCAATCAGGGGGCCGTCTATTCCGATATCCGTATCGACCATGCAAAACGTATTTCAGAGCTGGAGCTTGACGGTTATGCGGTAGGAGGTCTGGCGGTTGGGGAGACTCACCAGGAGATGTATCAGATTTTGGAGGAGGTAGTTCCCTTCCTGCCGAAGGAAAAGCCTACTTATCTGATGGGAGTGGGCACTCCGGCTAATATCCTTGAGGGAGTGGAGCGTGGAATAGACTTTTTTGACTGCGTTTATCCTACCAGAAACGGACGGCATGGGCACCTGTACACCAACCAGGGCAGAATCAATTTGTTTAATGCGAAGTATGAATTGGATTCCCGTCCCATAGAAGAAGGCTGCGGATGCCCTGCATGCAGGAGATATTCCAGAGCATATATCCGGCATTTACTGAAGGCCAAGGAAATGCTGGGAATGCGTCTGTGCGTACTCCATAATCTATATTTTTATAATAGAATGATGGAGGAGATACGGGATGCTCTCGATGCAGGGGACTTTGCAGGGTATAAAAAGCGGAAGCTGGAGGGTCTGCTTGGCAGCCAGGATTAAATTGTCATAAAAGACTTGCCCTACCGAAACTTTTTGTGTATTATGTTTATTTAAGAGACTTGGGCGTCTGAGCAGGTCTGCACAGGCGGAGAAACCGCAGGACGCCGGAATGGAGGAAAGATGGGAATATTATTAACGGAGGCAGCTGCTGATCCTGCAATGGGAACAGGAGGACTTATAGGCGGCTCGCTGCTTTACCTGGTAGTGATCTTCGGCGCTATGTGGTTCTTTATGATGAGGCCGCAGAGTAAGGAGAAAAAAAGGCTTGCCTCGATGCTGGCTTCTCTGGAGCTGGGGGATTGTGTGCTGACTACGTCCGGATTTTACGGAATTGTGATCGATATCTCTGACGATACGGTTATTGTGGAATTCGGCAACAACAGAAACTGCCGTATTCCTATGGACAAGTCTGCCATCAGCCGGGTGGAAAAGCCTGGGGAGAACTGAGGCAGGGACTTGAGGAAAGGTCAGGAAGGCGATGTCTAAGGGCACCGTCTTCTTTTTTTGCTTGTTTCAATGCAATTGATTCTTTGCTTGATTCTTTGTAAGATTGGGTTGAAATTTATTATAGTATCGGTTATTATAATAAGAAATGCCTTTCACGCTTTAACAGAGCAAAGCAAAAGGCATGGAAAGAGAAGAGAAAGGATGCAGTGACCATGGAATTACATATCGTGTGTATTCCCGGTGACGGGATCGGACCGGAAATCGTCAGGGAAGCAAAAAAGGTGCTGGAGGCAGTGGCACAGGTCTACGGGCACAAAATGATTTTTGAAGATATTCTGATGGGAGGCGCATCTATTGATGTTCATGGAGTGCCGCTGACGAAGGAGGCTGTAGAACGGGCAAGATCCGCCCAGGCAGTGCTGATGGGATCCATCGGCGGGAACACCTCTACATCTCCCTGGTATAAGCTGCCACCCAATCTGCGCCCCGAGGCAGGATTGCTGGCCATCAGAAAAGAATTGAATCTTTTTGCCAACCTGCGTCCGGCAGTACTTTATGATGAATTGGCGGCGGCCTGTCCCCTGAAGGAGGAGATCAGCAATGCCGGCTTTGATATGCTGATTATGCGGGAGTTGACCGGCGGCCTCTATTTTGGAGAACGCAGAACAGTAGTGGAGAACGGCGTCAGGAAAGCCGTCGATACATTGACCTATGACGAAAATGAAATTAGAAGAATTGCCATAAAAGGCTTTGACATCGCCATGAAGCGCCGAAAGAAGGTGACCAGCGTAGACAAGGCCAACGTGCTGGACTCCTCCAGACTCTGGAGAAAGGTGGTGGAGGAGGTGGCCGCCGGATATCCGGATGTGGTTCTGGAGCATATGCTGGTGGACAATTGTGCCATGCAGCTGGTAAAGGATCCGGCGCAGTTTGACGTGATTCTCACGGAGAACATGTTCGGCGATATTCTGTCCGACGAGGCCAGTATGGTCACAGGATCCATCGGCATGCTGGCCAGCGCCAGCTTAAATGACAGCAAGTTCGGATTGTACGAGCCCAGCCATGGATCCGCGCCCGATATTGCAGGTCAGGATATAGCCAATCCTATAGCCACGGTGCTAAGCGCCGCCATGATGCTGCGTTACAGCCTTGATCTGGACGGGGAGGCAGATGCTGTGGAGGCCGCTGTAAAGCAGGTGCTGAAGGACGGCTACCGCACGGGAGATATTATGTCTGCCGGCTGTGAACAGGTTGGCTGCAGCCGCATGGGAGATTTGCTGGCGGAACGCATAAAATGAGGGAGGTATGGATATGAGAAGTGATTCGGTAAAGACGGGCCTGGCTCAGGCTCCTCACAGAAGTTTGTTTAACGCACTGGGATTTACAGAAGAAGAGCGCAGAAGACCTATGATCGGTATTGTATGCTCCTATAATGAGATTGTTCCAGGGCATATGAATCTGGATAAAATTGCAGAGGCTGTGAAAATGGGCGTGGCCATGGCAGGGGGAACGCCGGTGATGTTCCCCGCCATCGCCGTGTGCGACGGTATCGCCATGGGCCATGTGGGAATGAAATATTCGCTGGTGACCAGGGAGCTGATCGCGGACAGCACGGAATGCATGGCCCTTGCGCATGGTTTTGACGGACTGGTGTGTATTCCCAACTGCGACAAAAATGTGCCCGGCCTGCTGATGGCGGCGGCCAGAGTCAACATTCCCACCATTTTCGTGTCCGGCGGCCCCATGCTGGCAGGACGTGTGAAGGGGCAAAAGAGAAGCCTTTCCTCCATGTTTGAGGCGGTGGGAAGCGTAACGGCCGGCACCATGACCCAGGAGGAGCTTTGTGAGTTTGAGGAGAAGACCTGTCCTACCTGTGGTTCCTGCTCGGGTATGTATACGGCTAATTCCATGAACTGTCTCACAGAGGCCATCGGCATGGGGCTAAAAGGGAACGGCACCATCCCCGCCGTGTACTCGGAGCGTCTCCGCCTTGCAAAGCATGCAGGCATGAAGATCATGGAGCTGGTGGAGAAGGATATCAAGCCCAGAGACATTATGACGGAAAAGGCATTTATGAATGCATTGACTGTGGATATGGCACTGGGATGCTCCACCAATTCCATGTTGCATCTTCCTGCCATTGCAAAGGAAGCAGGGGTAAATTTGAATTTGGAAATAGCAAATCAATTGTCGGCCAAGACACCCAACCTCTGCCATCTGGCTCCGGCAGGCCCTACCTATATGGAGGATCTGAACGAAGCGGGCGGTGTGTATGCGGTGATGAACGAGCTGACGAAAAAGAATCTGCTGTACCTGGACTGCATGACAGTCAACGGTACCTCCATCGGTGAAAATATTAAGGGCTGTGTGAACAGGGATCCTCAGGTTATCCGTCCGGCGGAGAATCCTTACTCGGAGACCGGGGGTATCGCTGTTCTGAAGGGAAATCTGGCGCCGGAGGGCGGGGTGGTAAAACGCTCTGCGGTGGCTTCTGAAATGCTGGTGCATCAGGGACCTGCCCGGGTCTTTGACTGCGAAGAGGATGCCATTGCCGCCATTAAGGGCGGCAGGATCGTTGCCGGCGATGTTGTGGTTATCCGGTATGAGGGACCCAAGGGCGGTCCAGGCATGAGAGAAATGCTGAATCCAACCTCCGCTATTGCGGGCATGGGATTGGGCTCCAGCGTGGCGCTGATTACCGACGGAAGATTTTCCGGTGCATCCAGAGGCGCTTCCATCGGACATGTTTCTCCTGAGGCGGCAGTGGGAGGCCCCATGGCCCTGGTGGAGGAAGGAGACATTATCAGCATCAATATTCCGGAAAACCGGCTTGATGTGCTGGTATCTGCCGAAGAACTGGAAGCCAGACGTAAAAAATGGCAGCCCAGGGAGACGGAGGTTACGGGATATTTGAAAAGATACCGTGAACTGGTGACCAGCGGGAGCCAGGGAGCCGTTTTGGAGCTTCCCTTCTGAGGCAGGAGAGCTTCCGAGAGCATAATTAAAGAACGGAGGAATAACAATGCAGCTGACAGGTTCCGAGATTGTTGTGGAATGTCTGAAGGAGCAGGGAGTTGACACAGTATTTGGCTATCCCGGCGGAACGATTTTGAACATATATGACGCTCTTTACAAGCACAGCAATGAGATCAGGCATATATTGACGTCCCATGAGCAGGGAGCGGCCCATGCGGCAGACGGATATGCCAGGGCTACAGGCAGAGTGGGGGTCTGCATGGCCACCAGCGGCCCCGGCGCAACCAATCTGGTGACCGGTATTGCCACGGCTTATATGGATTCTGTTCCCATGGTGGCGATCACGGCCAACGTAAATCTTCCGCTTTTGGGTAAGGATACCTTTCAGGAAGTAGATATCGCAGGCGTGACCATGCCCATCACCAAGCATGGATATATTGTGAAAAATGTGGAAATTCTGGCGGATACCATCCGCAAGGCATTCCGGATTGCCAGAAGCGGAAGGCCCGGTCCCGTGTTGGTGGATATCACCAAGGACGTGACAGCCGCCGTGTGCGAATATATGCCCGAGCCTCTTGAGCCGGAGGAGAAAAAGTGCCGTTATACGTCTGAGGACGTGGAAAAGGTGGTAGAGCTTCTGAAAAGCGCATCAAAGCCATATATATATTTGGGCGGGGGAGCTGTGATCTCTGAAGCCTTTCAAGAGGCGGCGCAGTTTGCGGAGCTTTTGGACGCTCCGGTATGCGACACCCTGATGGGAAAGGGAGGCTTTGACGGCAGAAGTCCCCGGTATACGGGAATGATCGGAATGCACGGCACCAAGACCTCCAATCTGGGGGTAAGCCAGTGTGATTTGCTGGTGGCGCTGGGGGCCCGTTTTTCTGACCGCGTGACGGGAAATCCCAAAAAATTTGCAGAAAATGCCAAAATTATTCATATAGATATTGACGAGGCGGAAATCAATAAAAATATTCGTGTGGATGCTTCTCTGGCAGGTGACCTGAAGCAGGCGCTCCGGGATATAAACAATCGACTGGAACAGCAGGAGCACACCGATTGGATGAAGACCATTGCTGACATGAAGGAAAAATATCCTTTGCGGTATGATCCCGATCAGCTGTCCTGCCCCTATGTGATTGAAACCATTGAAAGGGTCACGGAGGGAGAGGCGGTGATTACCACCGATGTGGGACAGCATCAGATGTGGGCGGCGCAGTATTTTCATTATACGCATCCTCGAACCTTCCTGTCCTCAGGGGGATTGGGAACAATGGGCTACGGTCTGGGAGCCTGCATTGGCGCTCAGCTGGGTCAGCCGGATAAAATCTGCATCAACATTGCCGGGGACGGGTGCTTCCGCATGAATATGAACGAGCTTGCCACGGCCAGCAGATACAACATTCCCATTATTCAGGTGGTGATCAATAATCATGTGCTGGGTATGGTGCGTCAGTGGCAGACACTGTTTTACGGGAAGCGCTACTCACAAACCGTGCTGAACGACAAGGTGGATTTCTGTAAAGTGGCTGAGGGACTGGGCTGTGAGGCCATCCGGGTTACTAAAAAGGAAGAGGTTGCACCGGCTCTGGAAAAAGCCATTGCCATGAAGGTGCCGGTTTTGATTGAGTGTGTTATCCCGGAGGATGATAAGGTATTTCCCATGGTTCCCGCAGGGGCGCCCATCGCAGAAGTATTTGACGGAGAGGATCTGGCTGCCAGATAGAAGATACTATGAAGAAAATATTTCGTGCCCTGCTGTTGTTCTTGGGATGCGGGCTTTTCCTGATCCTGGCAGGATTTTTGGCATTGGGCATGTATTATCGCAATAATTTTCCGGTGAACACCTGGATCAATGGAGTATACTGCACCGGAAAGACAGTGGAAGAGGTTAACAGGGAGCTGGCGGCACAGACCCAGCTGCCGGTGCTGACCCTGCAGGAGGCAGACGGCTCCAGCTGGCAGGTGGATTTGCAGGATCTGGATGCTGCTGCGGATTATACAGGACTGCTTCGAGATTACCTGAGGCAGCACGCTTCCTTTTTTTGGCTGGCAAATCTGAACCGGCCTGCCATAGTAGAATTGGAGCCTGCATGTTTTGTCTGGAACGAAGAGAAACTGGAAAGCTGGTTTATGGGCCTTTCCTTTGTACAGGAAGAGAAGAACAGACCCGCAGGGGTGAATGTGAGTTGCGAGGACGGGGAATATTGTCTCTATGACGGGAATACGGACCGGCTGGCGCCGGACAGGGCTTTTTTATACCTGAAAGAATGTCTTTCAAAGGGTCAGACAGCCGTTTCCCTGGAGGAGGGAGGCTGTTACGGGGACCTTGAGGACAGCGCTGCGGACAGATCCCAGCGGGAGCTGTGGAGCCAGGTGGAGGCGTTTCTGGACTGCGGGATCGTCTACGACATGGGCGCGGAGCAGATTGCGCTGACACCTGAGATTACAGGAACGTTTTTGGCGGTGGACGAAGCCGGAAAACTGCAGCTGGATCAGGAAGGGCATATCACTGTCAGTCAGGAAAAGGTGGCAGACTGGGTGGAGAACCTGGCCCTGCAGTATGATACCTGCGGTACCACGAAGGAATTTCAGTCCACCAGGGGAGACCTGGTCAGCGTCAAATATGTTACCTACGGGACTCAGCTGGATCAGGAGGCCGAGACAAATTATCTGATGGAGGCGCTTGCAAAGGAAGGAAAGCGGGACCAGGTTCATGTGCCGGCATATTTACAGCAGGGGTATGTGAGAGGACTGGATGATATCGGCGGCACATACATAGAAGTGGATATGACCGAGCAGCACCTGTATTATTATGTGGACGGTGAATTGCAGCTGGATACGGATATTGTTACCGGAAATCTCAGCACCCGGCACGGAACGCCTCAGGGCATTAATTTCGTGTACAATAAGCAGCGGGACAGGATATTGCGGGGGCCGGATTATGCTTCGCCGGTGAAATACTGGATGCCTGTGAAGGGAAGTATCGGCATTCACGACGCCGATTGGCGGAGCAAGTTTGGCGGTACTATTTATAAAACCAACGGGTCTCACGGCTGTATCAATATTCCGCCCAAGGTGATGCCGGATATTTATGAAATGACGGAAATCGGCACGCCGGTGATTATGTTCTATTAGACGCGCCGTGTTCTAAATCTGTGGGCTCCGGTCTGTATGAAAGCGTCGGCGGACAGTAACAAAAGTAGTGTTTTTTGCATAAATGTGTATAACATCTGAGGAGGAAGATTAAATGTCCAGAGTGTATAATTTTTCTGCAGGTCCGGCTGTTTTGCCGGAGGAGGTGCTGCGGGAGGCCGCGGAAGAAATGCTGGATTACAGAGGAACGGGTATGTCCGTTATGGAGATGAGCCACCGGTCCAAGGCGTACGAGAGCATTATCCAGGGGGCGGAGGCAGATCTGCGGGAGTTGATGGGGATTCCCGAAAATTATAGAGTTTTGTTTTTGCAGGGAGGCGCCAGCCAGCAGTTTGCCATGATTCCCATGAACCTGATGAAAAATCGGGTGGCAGACTATATTGTCACGGGGCAGTGGGCAAAGAAAGCCTGGCAGGAGGCCGGCATCTACGGAAAGGCTAACAAGATCGCTTCCTCGGAGGATGAAAACTTTTCCTATATTCCTGACTGCTCTGATCTGGATGTCAGTCCGGATGCGGATTATGTGTATATTTGCGAGAACAATACCATCTACGGAACAAAATTTAAAACCTTGCCCAATACCAAGGGAAAGCCCTTGGTGGCGGATGTTTCCAGCTGCTTTTTGTCAGAGCCTGTGAATGTGGAGAAATACGGAGTGATCTACGGAGGCGTTCAGAAGAACATCGGTCCTGCGGGTGTGGTCATTGTGATCATTCGGGAGGATTTGATTACAGAGGATGTGCTTCCCGGTACGCCCACTATGCTGCGCTATAAGATTCATGCGGACAATGCATCCCTGTATAACACACCTCCCGCTTACGGGATCTACATCTGCGGAAAGGTGTTTCAGTGGCTGAAACGTCAGGGCGGTCTGGAGGCCATGAAGGAATACAATGAAAGGAAGGCAAAAATTCTCTATGATTTCCTGGATGAAAGCCGTCTGTTTAAGGGAACAGTCAGAAAAGAGGACCGTTCTTTGATGAATGTGCCCTTCGTCACCGGCGACGGGGATCTGGACGTCAGATTTGTGAAAGCGGCCAAAGAAGCGGGCTTTGAGAATCTGAAGGGACACAGAAGCGTGGGCGGCATGCGGGCCAGCATCTATAATGCAATGCCTATAGAGGGTGTGGAAAAGCTGGTGGAGTTTATGAAAAAGTTTGAAAATGAGGAAAAGTGAAATGTATAAGATTAATTGTCTGAATCCCATTGCAGATGTGGGGCTGAAGAATTTCAGCGATAAGTATCAGGTTACAGCCGATGTAAATGAGGCGGAGGGAATATTGGTGAGAAGCGCTTCCATGCATGAGATGGAGATCCCGGATAGCCTTCTGGCGGTGGCCAGGGCCGGAGCCGGCGTCAACAATATTCCTTTGGAAAAGTGTGCGGAAAAGGGTGTGGTGGTGTTTAATACCCCCGGAGCAAACGCCAACGGCGTGAAGGAGCTTGTCATTGCCGGGATGCTTCTGGCGGCCCGGGATGTGATCGGCGGTATCGAGTGGGTGAAGGATTCCAGGGAGAATGCTGACATTGCCAAGGCAGCCGAGAAGGAAAAGAAAAACTTTGCAGGAACCGAGATCATGGGCAAGAAGCTGGGAGTCATCGGACTGGGCGCCATCGGCGTCAAGGTGGCAAACGCCGCCGTGTCCCTTGGCATGGAGGTCTACGGATATGATCCTTACCTGTCCGTCAACGCTGCCTGGAATCTGAGCAGGGCGGTAAAGCATGTGCTGAACGTGGACGATATTTATGCGGACTGTGATTATATCACCATCCATGTGCCGCTGCTGGATTCCACAAAGGGCATGATCAATGCCGTGTCAATCGCCAGGATGAAGGAGGGCGTGGTCATCTTAAACTTTGCCAGGGATCTGCTGGCCAACGAGAAGGATGTGCTGGAGGCGCTTCAGAGCGGAAAGGTAGCGCGTTACGTAACCGATTTCCCCAATCCGGTCACTGCCGGACAGAAGGGCTGTATCGTGATTCCGCATCTGGGCGCCAGTACGGAGGAATCCGAGGACAACTGCGCTGTTATGGCCGTTCAGGAAATCATGGATTATTTGGAGAACGGCAATATCAGAAACAGCGTAAATTACCCCTCCTGCGATATGGGAGTGTGCACCAAGGCAGGACGGGTGGCTATTTTTCATAGAAATACCGCCAACATGATCACGAAGTTTACGGCGGAATTCGGTGAAAAGGGCATTAATATCAGCGATATGACAAACAAATCCCGGGGCGAATATGCCTATACCATGCTGGATGTGGAGGAGGTTCCCACACAGGATATTGTGGAAGCGCTGGAAAAAATCAAAGGAGTGTTCCGGGTGCGTATTATAGTTTGACTTACCGGAACAGCAGAGGGGAGCCGCCGTCAAAGCCGTCATTCAGGTCCTGGAGGCTCTCCTTCAGTTTTTCATTGCTGGCACAGGATGCCTCGCTTTGAAGATCCATATAGAGGATAAATACATCCTCCAGCGTCATTCCTTTTTCTGCCGCAATTTCTTCCATTATGGGCTTGAGCTTGTCCAGCTGTACGGAAACCTGGGTTTTCTGGGGATCGATTTCACCCAGAGTGCTTTCTGCAAAGCTGTTGATGCGCTCCAAAAGCTTTCTGTTTTCTTCAGTCATATGATTCACCTCTTCTTATCTTTTTTTCATGTGTTCCGGGGAAACCTTTTTTGTCCCAGGACACCTTTTTTCATAGTTTATCACCGGAAGCTTGTTCTGTATAGTTTTTTTTGGTACAATAATAAGAAGAATGGCACGCAGGGAGGTAAAGCTATGAATAACAGGTTGTATAAAATGATGAACTGGCCAAAGATCGAGGAGATCATTTATTCGGAATGCGATGATCCTCACACGCTTCTGGGGCCCCACAAAACAGGAAAGCAATACCTGATTCAGGCGTATTTCCCGGGGGCGAAAAAGGCGGAGCTGGTCTTCGAGGGGATGGAGGAGACGATACCTATGGAGCTGGCCGACGAGGACGGCTATTTTGCCGCGCTTGTTCCCGGATCGAATAAGCTGCCGATCTATCATTATATAGTGGAGGACGCAGATGGAAACCGGTATGTGCGCCAGGAGGCATATCGTTTTGAGCCTCAGATCACAAAGCAGGATACGGAGAAATTCAAGAACGGAATTCATTATACCATCTATGAGAAGCTGGGGGCACATCCCTGCGTGATAGATGGAGTAGAGGGTGTTTGCTTTGCCGTATGGGCGCCTGCGGCCATGCGGGTCAGCGTGGCGGGGGATTTCAATGGCTGGGACGGGAGAGTCCATCAGATGAGGCGCCTGTGGGATTCCGGCATTTTTGAGCTTTTTATTCCCGATGCAGCTGTGGGGGATAACTATAAATTTGAATTAAAGCTGAAAGGGGGCATGACCTATCTGAAGGCAGATCCTTACGGAAACGCCGCTCAGCTGCGTCCGGAGACGGCCTCTGTTGTAGCGGATCTGGGGAGCTTTACCTGGGAGGATGACGCATTCATTCAAAAAAGAAAGGAATTCCAGGGCGGGAATGCGCCGGTCAGCGTCTATGAAATGTATCTGGGCTCCTTTGCCGCGCCCGGAGAGGGGGAGGCTTATGCAAACTACCGGGATATTGCGGATAAGCTGATTCCATATGTGAAGGAGATGGGGTATACTCATGTGGAACTGATGCCTGTGATGGAGCATCCCTTTGACGGCTCCTGGGGCTATCAGGTGATCGGATATTATGCGCCCACTGCCCGATACGGTTCTCCCGAGGATTTTATGTATTTTGTGAATGCCCTTCACAAGGCGGGAATCGGCGTGATTCTGGACTGGGTGCCGGCCCATTTCCCCAGAGATACCTACGGTCTATCCAATTTTGACGGAACCTGCCTGTATGAGCATAAGGATCCCAGACAGGGATATCATCCCCACTGGGGAACGCTGATCTACAACTACGGAAGGCCGGAGGTGTCCAACTATCTGATCGCCAACGCGCTGTTCTGGGTGGAAAAATATCATGCGGACGGAATCCGGATGGATGCCGTGGCCAGCATGCTTTATCTGGATTATGGAAAAAATGACGGAGAATGGGTGGCAAATATGTATGGCGGAAAGGAAAATCTGGAGGCCATGGAAATGATAAAGCACCTGAATTCCATTATGAAAAAGCGCAACGCGGGTGTGCTTACCATTGCAGAGGAGAGCACGGCCTTCCCCATGATTACCGGCGGCCTGGATCAGGGCGGCCTGGGCTTTGATCTGAAGTGGAATATGGGCTTTATGAACGATTATCTGCAGTATATCCGCTGTGACCCTTACTTCAGGAGCTATCATCACGGAGAGCTGACCTTCAGCATGATCTATGCCTACAGCGAAAAATTTATTCTGGTGTTTTCCCACGACGAGGTGGTACACGGCAAGGCCACACTGCTGGGGAAGATGCCCGGGGAGCGGGAGCAGAAATTTGCAAATCTGCGGCTGACCTACTCTTATATGATGACCCATCCCGGCAAAAAGCTCCTTTTCATGGGGCAGGATCTCGGGGAGTTTGACGAATGGAACGAGGCCCGGCAGGTGGAATGGGAGCTGGCGGAACAGCCGGAGCACAGAGGGATTGCTTCCCTGGTAAAGGATTTGAACCGCCTTTACCAGGAATGCCCGGAGCTGCATGAGCTGGATGATTCTCCGGAGGGATTTCAGTGGATCAATAATATTTCCGCGGACGACTGCTATCTCACCTATCTGAGAAAAGGGAGAGGGAAGGATGAGATTTTGTTGATAGTGGCCAATTTTTCCGGGGTGGAGAAGGAGATCACCACAGGAGTTCCCATGGCAGGAAAGTATAAGGAGATTTTTAATTCCGACGATGAAAAATACGGTGGAACCGGCGTGGTAAACAGCCGTCTGAAGCGTTCTAAGGAAGTGGAATGGGACGACAGACCGGATTCCGTTACGGTGAAGCTGGCGCCTTTGTCGGCGAGCATTCTGAGATACATTCCTTATACCAGGGAGGAACTGGACCAGATCAGGGAAAAGAAAGCGGCAAAGGACGGGAAAAAGAATCTGGAGAAGGAGCCTGTAAACAGCCGGAAGAAAGAAAAAAGTGCTGAAAGGAAAAGCACTGAAAAGAAAAGTGCTGAAAGGAAAAGCACTGAAGAGAAAATCACTGAAAGGAAAAGTGCTGAAAAGAAAAACGTAGAAAAAGCAGGGACCGGAAATGCTGCAAAAGCCGCAGGAAGAGCCGGGAAGGGAACGGCCCGAAAGGGAAAAACCGCCGGAAAAAGCAGCGGCAGAAGTAAGGAGTGAAGCCGGACGACGCCGGCAGGGAGTAAAGAATAGATGGTAATGACAAATCTGTGGGTTATGGCGGCAGGGTCCGGCGAATCTTTGGAAGAAATGCTGCAGCCTGATGTGATCGGGCAGTTTTTGGCGGAAATTCCGGAAAAGGCCCTGAGGCTGGGAGCAAGGGTGCTGCTGGCGGCATTGTTTTTCCTGGTGGGCAGCCAGTTGATCAAGCTGGTACGTAAGATCATAAAAAAGTCCATGCAGCGGGCCGGGGCGGAGCTGGGGGCCATTCAATTTGTGGATTCCTTTGTGAAGGCCGCGCTCTATGTGCTTCTGTTTTTGATGCTGGCGTCTTCCTTTGGGCTGGATGCCGCCAGTATCGTAGCACTGCTGGGATCTGCGGGTGTGGCCATCGGTCTGGCAGTTCAGGGAAGTCTGTCCAACCTGGCCGGGGGAGTGCTTTTGCTGATTCTGAAGCCCTTTAAGGTGGGGGACTATATTCAGGAGGGCTCTTCTGGAAAGGAGGGGACGGTGGCTGAGATCCAGATTTTTTATACAAAGCTGGTGACGCCGGACAACCGGACCATCGTTCTTCCCAACGGCAGTCTGGCCAACAACAGTCTGATCAACTATACCGCTCAGGATGCCAGAAGGATGGATATTGTGGTGGGAATTTCCTATAAGGCGGATCTGAAAAAAGCCAAGGAGGTTCTGCTTCAGGTGCTGGAGGAGGACGAGGCGGTGATGAAGGACAGGGATCATTTTGTTTTTGTGGACAACCTTGGCAGCTCCAGCGTGGATCTGGGAGTCCGGTGCTGGTTTGCCCAGAGCGATTTCTGGCCGGGAAAGTGGCGGATTACGGAAAACTGTAAGCTGGCTCTGGATCGGGCGGGGATCGAAATTCCTTATAATCAACTGGATGTGCATCTGGACCGAACCCAGGCTGAGTAGCTGTGAAAGGAATTATATTTTGTGACAAATAATTGGATGGGATAGACATGTTTAATTTATAAAAGGCTGTAAACTTTTCTACGATTATTGTGGAAAAGTTTACAGCCTCTGTTTTTTTCAGAATAATTACTAAAAAAGCTATACTTTTTTCAATTTATATGTTATGATTAAATTAAAATAATCAATGAGAAAATATGAGGAACAGGAAGTTGTTTTTGAACTATATAGAAAAGAAAGGGGGAATTGTAAAAAAATTGCAATAGATACTGTTACTTACTGATAGTGCTTAGAATGAGGAGGAAAAAATGAAAAAAGTGTTAAGTATGATGCTTGCTGTTATTATGTTTACAAGTACTTCTTTTTGTTCTATTGCAAACGAATTGGAAGACAAAGGAAATGCAGATGGAATGTTACAATTGGTGAAGGACACGAAATAGTGTATTATGAAGGAATCACGATTGAAGATATTACAACAGAAAGTTATCGGGAAATAATTACTCGTACCACCACGGATGTTTCACAGTATTATGGGACTTTTCTACGGGAAGGGCAACTTTATCTGTAAATGGTGTTGTTGTTGAGACGTATGATATGAACGAACTGAGACAACAGTATACTATGTGGCAAATGCCAGAAGAGGATCTTGAATTAATAGAGAAGTGCTTAGTAGAACAAGCCGATTCGACGAATGTTATGTTACCTCCGGAATTGCAAAGCAAGTATACGGTTGAATATGATCCCGAGGGTACTGTAATAAGGCCAATTTCAAATAATTCTGTTTATGCGGCCAGGGCAGCGGATCAAATTATAAAACCAGCAGGCAATGTTGAGACTACTTATCCGAGGTATACAAATAATCAAGTTAGTAAGCAGTCACGATATTCTTCATCCTGTGGAAGATATTTAGATATGTCAGTAAAAGACAGTATGATTAACTATTCTCAAACGGCAAAAAAGAGTTATTTTTATGCGGCTAATTCTGCTGTTTCTGTAATTGCGGGATCTTTAAAAATAGCATCTGGTACATTGATTAACTCATTAAGAGGGGTGGTACAAGTCGTTTCCGGAGTTTTAAGGCTAAATGCCAGCATTGATTATTATTTCTCTGAATCGTATTCATTTCTTGCATTAAGACGGGCATATATATATGATTACTCATATAATAATCGTGAAGTGAGCGTTTATACAGAATCAGGAAATGGTGAAATTTCGATGACATGGGACTATATAAACAATGAATATACAAATCCTGCATATAAGATTACGGGAATAGCATATCCTCATACAATATCTTATAATACAATGTACGATAAAGCTCAGGAAATCTGGGAGTTTAACATGCAGGAATATGGATGGTGGAAATGGGGGGATGTATAATCAAACTGCCGATTGAATGGAACGATGAGCCGTCAGAGAAAAGAAGTTTTTGGGAAGTGCTTATTGATTTATTGATGGCACTTCCTGAGTTGATTGAAATTTTTTTCTCTCATTTTTATTAATTTGGCCGGAAGCATTGAGACATTGCATTTACAGGGACTGATGTGTTAACATTGGTTCCTGTTGTTACATAATTCTTAAGATTTTATGTTGAATTTTGATGGAATAAATGATATATTATCTCTTGTAAAAGGACAAGCCGATGTAGTATGCATCGGTACATACCAATAGGAGGATATATTATGAAAAAAATTTTGGCACTTGTACTTGCTGCCGTCTTTGTGTTTTCGATGACGGCCTGCGGGACAGAACCCGGGAGCGGCAGTAAAGAGGGAGACGGGCTGAAGATCGCCATCGTGTCCAGCCCCTCCGGCGTGGACGACGGTTCCTTTAACCAGGATAATTATAACGGCGTCCTGAAGTTTATTGAGGAAAATGAAGGTGCCACTGTGACTCCCGTCCGGGAGGAGAGCGGTGACAGTGCAGCCGCTGTTCAGGCGGTAGCCGATGTGGTGGCGGATTTTGACGTGATTGTATGCTGCGGTTATCAGTTTGCCGGCATCGGCAATCTGGCTCAGGAAAATCCCGATACCAAGTTTATTCTGATCGATTCCTGGCCCACTGTAGACGGAACCGAGGTTACTGCAGATCAGGTGATTGAAAACGTGTATGCCGCATATTATGCGGAGCAGGAGAGCGGCTTCTATGCAGGTATGGCCGCTGCCCTTTCCACCAAGACCGGCAAGGTGGCCGTGGTAAACGGCATTGCTTATCCCTCCAACGTAAATTACCAGTACGGCTTTGAGTGCGGTGTGCTCTACGCAAATACCACCGAAGGACTGAATGTGGAAGTGATTGAGCTTCCTTCCTATGCGGGTACCGATGTGACGGGCGCTAATGTGGGAGGCAATTATGTGGGCGACTTCTCCGATGAGGCTACCGGCAAGGTGATTGCAAACGCTTTGATTGCGGAGGGTGTTGACATTATCTTTGTGGCGGCCGGCGGCTCCGGAAACGGTGTGTTTACCGCTGCCAAGGAGGCCGAGGGCGTAATGGTGATCGGCTGTGATGTAGACCAGTATGACGACGGTGCAAACGGAGATAATAATGTGGTGCTGACCAGCGGACTGAAGGTTATGCATGACACGGTTTACAATGTACTCAACGAGGTCAAGAACGGCAGCTTCAAGGGTGCCAATGTGACTCTGACGGCTTCCACCGATTCCACCGGGTATGTGAGCGCTGAGGGAAGATGCCAGCTTTCTGCCGACGCTATTTCCAAAATCGATGCGGCACAGGCGGATCTCAAGGCAGGAAAGATCGTTCCTGCTGCCAACTTCAACGGGATCACTCCCGAGACCTTTACCTGGTAGGACTCGGCAAACAGAAAGAGAGATGCTTAGTACGGCATCTCTTTTTCTTAGTTGTGCCGGAGTGAAGAGCCGGGGGGATTTGCATATGAATGATAATAGGTTAGAAGGTTTTGAAAAAGGATTGAGAAAGCTTCAGGATATGATGAGAGTCTGACAAAAGTCTGCGGAAGCGGATGCGAGGGAGGAACATGGCGGATTATATTGTTGAAATGAAACATATCACCAAAAGGTTTCCGGGGATCGTGGCTAATGACGATGTGAACATCCAGGTGAGGAAGGGTGAGATCTTTGCCCTTCTGGGGGAAAACGGCGCGGGAAAATCTACGCTGATGAGTATGCTGTTCGGCATGTATGAGCCTGATGAGGGGGAGATATTCATCAGGGGAGAAAAGGTACGGCTGGAATCCCCCAACCATGCCACAAGGCTGAACATCGGTATGGTGCATCAGCATTTCAAGCTGATCTCAAACTATACTATAGCAGAAAATATTGTTATGGGCATGGAGCCGGTGAAAAAGCTCCTGGGCTGTATTCCTGTGGTGGACAGGAAAAAGGCCAACAGCGATATCGCCGCTCTTTCAGAAAAATATGGGCTTGCAGTCAATCCGGAGGATGTGATCGCAAATGTCAATGTGTCCACTCAGCAGAGAGTGGAGATTTTAAAAATGCTTTACCGGGAGGCGGAAATCCTCATTTTTGATGAGCCTACCGCAGTCCTCACTCCCCAGGAGATTCATTTTCTGCTGGAGATTATAAAGGGGCTTCGGGATAAGGGCAAGACCATTATTTTGATTACCCATAAGCTGGAGGAGATCAAGCAGATCGCTGACCGTTGCGCTATTTTAAACCGGGGCAGGCTGATTGATGTGATGGATGTGGCCTCCACCTCCACCAAAACCATGGCCAATTTGATGGTGGGCCGGGAGGTAAGCTTTGAAACGGACAAAAAGCCGGCAGCTCCCGGGGATGTGGTGCTGGAGGTAAAGAACCTGGATGTATACAATCGGCAGGATTTCCAGGTGGTGAAAAATGTTTCCTTTCAGGTACGTAAAGGAGAGATTCTGGCTATTGCAGGGGTGGCAGGAAACGGCCAGGTGGAGATTGCCGACGCCATAACCGGCCTGATTCCCATTCGGGGCGGCTCCGTTATTTTAAACGGAACGGACATCACCCACATGCCCATCCGCCAGAGGACTCTTCAGGGAATCTCCTATATTCCGGAGGACCGGCATAATTACGGTCTTGTGATGGATTTTACTCTCTCTGAAAATCTGGCGCTGAAGGATTATTTCCGGGAACCCTTCTGCAGAAATGGAGTGCTGGACCATCAGGCTTTTGAGGAAAACAGCAGTCGTCTGATTGAGGAATACGATATCCGCAGCGGTCAGGGGAGTTCTACCGTTGTCCGGTCCATGAGCGGCGGCAATCAGCAGAAGGCGATTATTGCCAGAGAGGTCCAGCTGGATTCCGAGCTGATGATATTTGTCCAGCCTACCCGGGGTCTTGACATCGGAGCCATTGAAAATATCCATAAACAGATGATTGCCCAGAGGGATAAGGGAAAGGCGATCCTGCTGATTTCGCTGGAGCTGGATGAGATCATGAACTGTGCGGATACCATAGGGGTGATCTACAACGGCGAGATCCAGAAGATAGCGGCGGCAGACACTCTGACCACGGAGCAGGTGGGCGAATTTATGATGGGGGTCAGGCATGCCGAAAAGACGGAGCATACATATGTCGGGGAAGGTTTGAATGCAGGCGCGGCAGATAAGGAGGGGAAGAGTCATGAAAAAAGGAAATAAAACCTGGAATGCCATAAAAATTCCTCTTTTTGCGATTTTGTGCAGTCTTGTGGCCGGAGGCGTTATCATTGCCGTTACAGGAAGTAATCCCTTTCGGTCCTATTATGCGCTGTTGCAGGGAAGCGGGCTGGCTCCCAAGGCCTCCTACGCCAATTATAAAAATATGCTGACAGACTTTTTCAGCTATGTAAATTACTTTACTCCCATGATATTTGCCGCGTTGGCCGTGGCCGTGGCTCTTCGGGCGGGACTGTTTAATATCGGCGTCTCCGGGCAGATGCTTGCCGCCGGATTTACCGCAACAGTTCTGGTTGGATACAGCGGTCTGGGAAGCGTTCTGGCCAAGCCGCTGGTGCTTCTGGTGGGGATGTTTGCCGGAGGAGCGGCGGGAGCGCTGATTGGTTTTCTGAAATATAAATTCAACATCAACGAGGTAGTTTCCTCCATTATGCTGAATTATATTTTCCAGTATGTGGTGAGCTTCCTGATCAATACCTTTTATGTGGATCCGGTGTCCAGGCAGTCTGCGGAGGTGTCAGCCGCCAGCCGTCTTACGCTTATGGATACGCCGGTAGGAGGCCTGAAAATGGATATTCCGCTGGGGGTCATATTTGCGGCTCTGGCAGTGGTGCTGGTATGGTTTTTATTTGAAAAGACGAGGCTTGGATATGAATTGAAGGCGGTAGGCTGTTCCAGAAGTGCGGCCCGGTATGCGGGTATTCGGGTGGGAAAGTGTATGGTGCTGTCCATGACCATATCCGGTGTGCTGGCCGGACTGGCTGGAGTGACCTATTATCTGGGCTATGTGGGCTCCATTCAGCCAAGGGTGCTTTTGAGCACGGGATTTGATGCCATAGCGGTTTCGCTGCTGGGCAATAATAATCCCTTCGGCATTATTTTTTCTACGATGCTGATCAGTCTGATCGGCAAGGGAAGCACTTACATGAAATCCACGGCGGGAGTGGACTCGGAGATTGCGTCTGTGATCACGGGAATTATCCTGCTGTTCAGCGCCTGCAATGTATATATGAAGTGGAAGCTGGAGCGGCGCAGACAGGAGAAGCTAAATGCAAAGGATGCCCAAAACGGGCAGGGAGGTGTATAAATGGATATTATCATTATAGACGGATTGTCCTTTGCGCTTCCTTTGTTCATCATGGCCATTGGAGGCATATATTGTGAAAAATCCGGTGTAACCATGCTGGCGGTGGAGGGGCTTCAGGGCTTTGGTGCTTTTGTGGGAGCCTTTGTTGCTGTGGCTGTGTCAGGGGCTTTTTCGGGAAACTCGCCGGTGCCCTTCTATATTGCCATGGTTTTTGCCGTGGCAGGGGGCGCTGTTTTTGCCCTGATCCATGCATTGCTCTGTCTGAGGTTTAAGGCAAATCAGGTGATCAGCGGTGTGGTGGTCAATATTATGGCCATGGCCATGACGGCCTATCTTACCAAGCTTTTGAACAGGGTTATCTTCGGAGCTGCCTCCGACAAATTTGTGCTGACGGTATCCTCTAAAATCACCATACCCGTGATTTCCAGGATCCCTGTACTGGGAGCGGTCTTTACCAATTTATATCCCTTTGAGCTGGTGATTGTGGCAGTGGCCTTTATCGCCTGGTTCATCATGTACCGGACCCGTTTCGGAATGCATCTGCGTGCCTGCGGAGACAATCCGCATGCGGTGGATGCGGCGGGACGGAATGTGAATAAGGTTCGCCTGTCCGCCATTGTGATCTGCGGCGGACTTTCCGGCCTGGGAGGTATCTGCTTTGCCTATTCCATATCGGCCAATTTTTCATCTAGCATTTACGTAGGCTATGGATATCTGGCCATTGCGGCTCTGATCTTCGGAAACTGGCGTATCCTGCCCACTCTTGGAGCCTGCCTTCTTTTCGGATTTGCCCGGTCAGGCGGCTATCGGCTGGTGCAGGTGCTTCAGATGCCCAGCAGCTTCCAGGATCTGGTGATGATTCTGCCCTATGTACTTACGCTTCTGTTGCTGGTATTTTTCTCCCGGCAGAACGGTGCTCCCAGGGCTTTGGGAGAAATATATGACAAGGGAGCCAGGTAAGTTATACAAGTTTGATACAAATTTAGGCCATATTACATTATAGCTTGTGACAAATGAGGGATTGGCCATGTTAAAGATTTTAATTGCGGAGGATGAAGAACCTATCGCGAATCTGATTAAAATGAACCTGCGCAGAGCAGGCTATGAGTGTGTCTGGGCGGCGGATGGTGAAAAGGCTGCAGATCTGATGGGGAGCGGTAAGTATGATCTGCTGCTTTTGGATGTGATGCTGCCTGGAATCAACGGATATGAGTTGATGGAATATGCCAGGACGCTGGAACTGCCGGTGATATTTCTGACGGCGCTGGGAACCACGGAAAACAAGGTAAAGGGCCTGAGAATGGGAGCGGATGACTACCTGACAAAGCCTTTTGAAATCGTAGAACTGCTGGCCAGAGTAGAGGCAGTGCTGCGCAGGTACCACAAAGGGGAAACGGTGCTGGAGGTTTTTGATGTGGTGATCGATACGGCATCCCGGTCCGTTACCCGGGGCGGAGAGCAGATTGCTCTTACCATGAAGGAGTTTGACCTGTTGCTTTTGCTGGCCAGAAACCGGAATATTGCCCTGTATCGTGAGACAATTTACGAAAATGTCTGGGGCGGGGATTATATGGGACAGAGCCGAACGGTGGATCTTCATATCCAGCGTCTTAAGAAAAAGCTGAACTGGGACAACGAGATTTCAGCCGTCTATAAGGTGGGCTATCGTCTGGAAGGCGAGCATTGACCGATGAAATTTGCAGATAAATTATTTTTTTCCACGCTGGTGCTGCTTACCATTATCTTTACAGCCTTTGGTATCTGGCTCCTGTCCTCAAATTTTTCCCGGATTCTGGATCGGGAGATTGAGAGAGGAAATAGTGAGAGCAGGATGTTTCATATTCTTTTCGAGATGGGATGCCAGGCACAGGAGGAATTCGGCGATGACTATGCGGTCAGCAGAACTATTGACAGCATCAGGGACAGTGTGGAAAGAGACGGAAGCCGCTGTTTTATCCTGTGGCAGGACGGAAGTGCCCTGTACGGCATAGACTATGTGGAAGGAATGGGGTTCCGGGAAGCGGTGGATGAGCTGGTGGGAGCTCTGGATGAAAAGAACAGCTACGGATACTGCGTCCGGGAAATAGGCGACGGTTATTACATGTTTACCGCCGCCATTTCCCATGTGACAAGGGTGCCGGTGATCCTGGGAATGTGCAGGGAAATGACCGCCGTCTACCAAGACCGGCAGGATCTGGTAAATCAATACAGAATTTCGCTGATGAGTCTGCTGATGGCGGGAGGCATATGTATATATGTTCTGTCCAGGTATATTACCTGGCCGATCAGCAGCCTGGACCGGCTGGCAGGAAGGATTGCGGAAGGAGAATATGACCTGCGCTCTCACAACAGGGACAGAGATGAAATCGGCCATCTGGCCAGAAATTTTAACCGCATGGCGGACCGGCTGGTAGAACAGATGGAAATGAAGGCGCTGGAGGCAAAGCAAAAGGAAGACTTTACGGCGGCCTTTGCCCATGAGTTGAAAACGCCTCTCACATCCATTATCGGCTATGCGGATATGCTCAATTCCATGAAACTGTCGGAGGAAGAGCGGAGCGACGCGTATTTTTATATTTACAGTCAGGGGAAGCGCCTGGAGAGTCTTTCCCATAAGCTGCTGGAGCTGGTAAGCATGGACAAGGAAACTTGTGCATTGCGTCCCATAGATACTAAAGGCCTGGAGGAAGATATCCGCACTACCATGAGGCCTGTCTGGAGGCAAAAGCACATCCGCGGAAAGGTGTGTATGGAGCAGGGTACTATTTTCGGAGACAGGGAGCTTTTGCTGTCTCTGTTTTACAACCTTCTGGACAACGCAGCTAAGGCACTGGACAAGGAGGAGGGATTTATTCTTTTGAAGGGTTCCTCTTTGGCAGAAGGCTATGAGGTGAAGGTTGTCGATAACGGCAGAGGAATTCCCAAAGAGGAGATCGGACGTATCACGGAAGCCTTTTATATGGTTGATAAATCCCGCTCGCGGAAGGAAGGAGGCGCAGGGATCGGCATGGCGCTCTGCCAGAAAATCGTATCCGCACATGGAGCAGAGCTGAAAATTCACAGCAGGCCGCAGGAGGGAACAGTGATGAAGATAATGTTTCCATCATCACCTCCGGCGAAGGAGACCGGCAGCCTGGGGTGATTTCCCTATGGCTGCATGATCGGTTCCGCAGGACATGCAGCCAGAAACAGCTTCAGCATCTCTTTGGCATATTTTTGATTTCGAACGCTGGAATTGTCCAGCATATTGATAATGGCAGCTACCTCTTCGGTATGCTGCTCTTTTTCATTTTCTGAAAAATTTTTCCCATATATGATATAATCCAGAGACATATTCAGCGAGGAGGAAAGCGCCATCAGGGTTTCTATGGACATACCGCAGCTTCCTCTTTCAATGTCTGCATAATATTTTGGTGCACGATTGATCCTTTCGGCCATTTCATCCTGGGTAAGGCCTAAAAGAGTACGTTTTAAACGTATTCTGTCTCCGGCGGCCAGCCGGTCATAGGTTTCTTTCATGGCGTTCTTTATCCTCCAATTCCGGGAAAAATCTACAATTTACATATGTCTGCAAACGGCGCGCAAAAACATCTCGCGGCCCCTATCTGTGAAAAGTAACCGAATAAATACCTATTTGCTATTATCCAGTCATTAGTATATTGACAAAACGCGTTTTAAACGTATATAATAAATACGTTTAAAACGTAGATCAGACAATCTCCGAGAGAGAGAAATATTCAGGCGGCAGATAAGAATGAAGAAAATACTGATCATTACCACTATTGGCGGTTTCCTGCCGCAGTTTGAAATGAATGACGTAAAGCTTCTGATGGAACAGGGCTATGAAATTCACTATGCCACGAATTTTACAAATCCTGTTTACGAGTTGAACCTGAAGGAGCTGGAGGAGATGGGGATTCGGCTGCACCCTGTGGACATACAGAAATCCCCTTTACATATCAGGCAGAATATCCGGGCCCTGCGGGAGCTTTGCGCCATTATAAAGACGGAGGAAATCCGGGTCCTGCACTGCCATAATCCCATGGGCGGCGTTCTGGGACGATTGGCGGCTATGACGATGCAGGCAGCCGTCAGGCCTTACGTAATCTATACTGCCCATGGATTCCATTTTTATAAAGGGGCCCCTCTTTTGAACTGGCTGTTGTTTTATCCGGCGGAATTTTTCCTGGCCGGATATACGGACTGTATTGTCACCATTAATCGCGAGGATCATGTCAGGGCGCGTTCTTTTCTGCGGCGCAGAAGGATACACCGCTTAAAGAAGGTGTACAGGATTCCTGGGGTAGGAGTCTGTACTTCCAGGTTTGCTCCGGATGAAAAGGTCCGGAGGCAGGTGAGAAAGGAGCTGGAGCTGGGTGAAAATATTTTTTATATCCTTTCCGTGGGAGAACTGAATCATAACAAAAATCACGAGGCGGTCATTCGGGCCCTGGCCAGGCTGAGGGATCCGGATATTTTTTACGGGATATGCGGGAAGGGATACCGCAGGGAATATCTGGAGGGACTGGCCCGGAAGCTGGGGGTGGCCCGTCAGGTGAGATTTTTTGGGTTTCGAAATGATATTCCCAGGATGCTGCAGGGCGCCGATTGTTTTGTATTTCCCTCCAAGAGGGAGGGGCTTGGGATTGCTGCGCTGGAAGCCATGGCGGCAGGGCTTCCCATGATCACATCCGACTGCCGGGGAACCAGAGAATATATGGAGGATGGCATTACAGGCTATGTCTGTCACAGCAACAGTCCCGAAGAATATGGGGAATTGATCCGTCAAATGAAGGAAGAGCCGGACAGGCGCAGGGAAATGTCCATTTTTTGCCGCAGCAGGGCCAGAGAGTTCGATCTGGAACGGACGGACGGAATTATGCGTCAGGTATACGGGGAAATGAAATAACACAGGGGGAAAGCTCATGGATACACAGTTGTCTGTGAGCGTACAGTGGTATGGACCGAGAGACAGCGCCCAAAATCAGCGTGATCATGGGCATCTACAATCAGTGGAACAGGGAGTATCTGGATCAGGCGGTTATGTCGGTGCTTCGTCAGAGCTTCTGGGATTTTGAATTTATTATTTATAATGACGGGTCGGATTCGGAGGTCTGCGGATATCTGGAAAAGTATGTGCAGATGGATGAAAGGGTCGTACTGATCAACTCGCCGGAAAATCATGGATTGGCATATTCTCTCAATACCTGTATTGATCTGGCCAGGGGAAAATACCTTGCCAGAATGGATGACGACGATATCTGTGACAGAGACCGGCTGGCTGTGCAGTATGAATATATGGAAGCGCATCCGGAGATCGCCTATGCAGGGTGCAATGCCAAGCTGATCGATGAAAGGGGAGTCTGGGGGCGCAGGGTCATGCCGGAATTTCCCCTGAAGCAGTCCTTTCTGCGCTTTTCCCCGTTTATTCACCCTACGGTAATGATACGCAGAAGTATTTTCGATACCCAGGAGGCCTATCGTTTTTCCAAGGATACCTGGCGGTGTGAGGATTATGAGCTGTTTATGAGGCTGTTGAAGCTTGGCTACCGGGGAGCCAACATCCAGCAGGAATTGTTTTTTTACAGGGAGAATCCCAATTCCTACCGCAAAAGGAAATTCCGTTACCGCATGGATGAAATGAAGCTGCGATATCGAAATTTCAGCGATCTGGGGCTGCTGTATCCTCTGGGATGGCTTTATGTGATAAGGCCCCTGGCTGCGGCCATTGTGCCCTCGGGATTGATTTACGGGGCAAAAAAGCTTTACCACAGACAGGACCGGCTGGGCCGGGAGGAGAGAGAAGAGACCGTTGGGATTCCCGCGGCTCCGGTGACGGAATATGTACATAGATAGACGCTTGTATAGATCAAGCCAAAGACAGCGTGACTGAAAACAGAAAGGCCGGAGAAAAACTGTTATGAAGAAAAATAGGAAACGGATGCTAATAAAGTGTGTTGTCGGGATAGCCGGGCTGGCCGCCGCATTTATTTTGGGCAGGTGGATCAGCGCAAACTGGTATCAATGGCAGAACAAAAGTCAGGAAAACCAGCAGCCACAGACAGGGGACGATTCATTGCCGCCGCCCCAGGCGGCTCTTACGGAGGAGGAACTGGAGGCGCTATTTCGCTCCGCCAAGGAGCAGGCCATGACCCTGGGCCAGAGCCAGTCCGCCGAAGGGAAGGATTCCGGAGAAGAAAAGGATTTCGGTGAAGGGAAGGATTCCGGTGAAGAGAAGAGTCCTTCCGGCGGGGAGCTGACTTCCCCGGAAGAAGGGGAGGATGAGTCCTCTGAAGATCCGGATGAGACGGATGCCGCTATCGATTTTGAATACCTGAAGACGCTGAACGAGGATATCTATGCCTGGATTACCATACCCGGCACCAACATAGATTATCCCATTCTCCGGCATCCTACGGACAATAGCTTTTATCTGAACCATAACCTGGACGGATCCTACGGATATCCGGGGTGCATTTATACGGAAGACCTGAATTCCAAGGATTTTACGGATCCCAACACCTTGATCTACGGACACAACCTGAAATCAAAGACCATGTTTACCGAGCTGCACAAGTTTGAAAATAAGGATTTCTTCGATTCCAATGATCAGGTGATCATTTATCTGCCCGATAAAACGCTTTATTATAAGATTTTTGCAGTGCATGTGTATGATGACAGACATGTTTTGTACAGCTTTGATTTTACCGATCAGGATATTTATGAAAGCTATCTGCAGTCTATTTATGACATCCGCGATATGAATGCCAATATCAACCGGGATTTTACGGTGACCGGCGAGGATAAGATCATAACCCTGTCCACCTGCATGCCGAATAAATCCGATGCGGATAAAAGGCTTCATGTACACGCCGTTTTGCAGGAGGAATAGGGGGAAGTGAAAACAGGAAAAAAGATATTACTGGTTGTACTGGTATTTCTTCTGGCAGTGCTCTTGGTCCTGTTTGCCTTTGTCTTATACCGCATGAAAGGAAAGGCGAGTCTGGAGGATCATGCGGCGGCGCTGGCGGGAGAACAACAGGCGGATATGGCGGCGCTGATGGCACGGCAGGCCCAGGAGGCAGAGGAAGCAGGTTCTGATGTCGGGAAGATCCCGGAGGAGGGACAGGTTGCTTATCACGGCAATCTTTATGAATACAATGACGATCTGCTTACCTTTCTGTGTCTGGGAGTGGACAGCAGACAGGACATACAGAAGGAAAAGCTTCCCGGAAAGGGCGGGCAGGCCGACACCATCGTGCTGGCAGTCATGGACCAGAAGGCGAAGACCCTGAAAATGATCAACATATCGCGGGATACTATGACAAAGATCAGGCTTTATGATACCAGCGGACTGTTTTTGTATGAAGAAGAGGCCCAGCTGGCCCTGCAGTATGCTTATGGGGACGGAAAGGAGTTCAGCTGCGAGCTGATGGAGCAGGCGGTATCCAACCTGTTTTATGGGATCCCCATACATGGCTACGCAGCCATAGACGTAAAAGCGGTAGCATCCCTGAATGATGCGGTGGGAGGCGTGGAGGTGACGGTCATAGAGGATCTGTCCCGTTTTATGCCGGAGCTGGCGCTGGGGAATACCCTGACGCTGACAGGCAGACAGGCCCTTCACTATGTGCAGGAGCGCCAGGTGGAGACGGAGGAGCTGGGAGCCAACAGCCTGCGTATGGAGAGACAGAAGCAGTACCTTTCTGCATTTATTGCCAAAGTAAAGGAGCAGACCAGGAAGGACATTACCCTTCCGGTGACCCTTTACAGTACGGCTTCCAAGCATATGATAACCAGTATCACGGCGGACCAGGCGGTATATCTGAGTACCATTGCGCTGGAATGTACTTTTTCCATGGAGGATATGGTCTCTGTCCGGGGAATCGTGGAAAAACAGGATGTATATGAAGAATTCCACATTGACGAGCAGGCCCTTTACGATCTGATCATTCAGGTATTTTACCGCCAGGTCGGTTAGAATCTGATGATTTCAGATGTCAGGGGAATTTAGATAAAGGTATTACTACCGGTTTCCGGTATTAATATATAGAAACCAATTCTACAAAAATGAGAGGAGGATAATGTCCAATGAAAAAATTATATGCATTACTCATGGCAGGTGTCATGACCATTGCATTGGCCATGCCCGCGCTGGCAGCGCCCAGCCCGGCAGCCGCTTCCATTGCGTCCGGCTCCACTGTCAAAACTACGGTAAGTAACGTAGGTGTGGCAGCGCCCTCGCAGGAACTGGCTCAGGAGGTGGTAAATGTCACCTCCAACGCTCAGGTTCTGAAGGATCTGAGCGTACCCGCAACCGCACATCTTGCAGCCGTACTGGAAGTCAGCTACAGCGGTGAGATCCCTGCAGGCGGCGTACAGGTGCCTTTTGACGTAAGCGGTTTCGCAAAGAAGGGCGATGTAGTATATGTTCTGCACAGACAGGCTTATGCGCCTTATACCTGGGAAGTAGTAGGCCAGGCGGTGATGGGCGATAACCTGACTGTAACAGGAACCTTTACTTCGTTCTCTCCTGTGGCATTCATGGTGGTAAACGCATCGGAGGTTACGGCAGCCGGCGCGAAAGCTCCCAAGACAGGAGAATGATATCCAGATTTTTGACTTTAATCGATCATGCATGATCTGAAGTGGTAATCCGTAGTTTGGTTTCTATCAGGGAGGGAATGCCATGGCGTTCCCTCCGCAAATTTTGAACAACTAAAAGTATGACACCTGAAATGAAATCGGGAGCAGGGACATAATGGAAAAATACGGCAATGGCCGGAAATTGAAAAATAATACAGCAAAAATTAATACAGTGAAAAAAATTACAGTGGAAATAATGACGGCAGCAGCGGTTGCCTGCTTATTTGCAGGCTGCGGCACCGCTGTGCCGGAATCAGAGGAATATATAGGAGCGGAAAGGCTGAATCAGGCGGCACCCCTCACCGCAGGAACAGAGCCGGATATGGGGGAAAATGAGACGGCATCCGCGCCTCTTACCGCCGAGGTGGACGGCACGGAAGAGGAGGTTGAAGGAACGGTTCTGGAGGACACTGATATTTTCAGCAGACCTTCACAGGAGGCTTCCAGGATCGGACATGTAACACAAGGCGAAAGCATTACCATAATCGGTTCCTGGGAAGAGGAAGGCTGGCGCAGAGTCAGCTATAACGGACGAGTGGCATATGTGAGAACGGAAGCTTTGGAAATTTCTTCTCCGGCAGGAACCACATCTCCTGAAGAAGGCACCGCCTCAACGCCGCCGGCTTCCGTGAAAAGTCCCACACCAACCGGAAATACAAGCTCCGGAGGAAACGCAAGCCCCACGGCCAGTCCGATACCAACAATAGCGCCAACAGTAACGCCGAAACCCACGGCCAGTCCTGTACCAACAATAGCGCCAACAGTGACGCCAAGCCCCACGGCCAGTCCTGTACCAACAATAGCGCCAACAGTGGCACCAAGTCCCACGGCCAGCCCTGTGCCAACGGCAACGCCGGAGCCCACGGCCAGCCCCACACCAACGGTAACGCCGGAGCCCACGGCC
>OFGC01000340.1_pt1 | contig 51474 bp, 40 predicted proteins | sample 1521691 | NCBI WGS metagenome assembly OFGC01 (sample SAMEA3504121, study PRJEB24116) | mouse gut metagenome | biome: mouse gut; feature: mouse-associated habitat; material: faeces | place: Denmark | collected 2011
GGCAGCCGGTGCAGCCATTCCGCACCCGGCTCCGGATCAGGGCAACAATATCGTCGATGGCCTGACTCTCTTCCGGAGAAAGGGGCTTGAAGGAAGAGAAGGTCTTCAGATTATCCTCCACCTGTTCCATGGTGGACATACCACTGAGAACCACCTTTACATTGGGCAGACTTCCCACCCAGCGCATGGCGAAGGAAGCAGTGGACGCCTCCGGATCCAGGCCGCGGAATTTTCCGGTTATATCATCTGCAAACGCTGCTAAAGACCCTCCCTTCACGGGCTCCATAATGATCAGAGGCACCTTTTTCTCCTCTGTCAGACGATAGCCCCGCAGGCCGGCCTGCTCATCCGCGTCCATATAATTAAGCTGGATCTGGCAAAAATCCCAGTCTCTGTAGTTCAAAATCTCCTCAAAGGCTTCATACCCGTCATGGAAGGAAAATCCCAGATTACGGATCTTTCCCTGAGCCTTCAGCTCCTCCAGCCTGCCCACGCAGCCCAGCTTTACCATAGCCTCAAAGCTGCCTCTGTTCAGAGCGTGCATCAGGTAGAAATCTATGTAATCTGTCTGCAGTCTGGTCAGCTGCTCCTGGAATATTCTGTCCACATCCTCCAAAGCTTTTACATCCCAGCAGGGAAGCTTGGTGGCCAGATAAAAGCTGCTTCTGTCATATTTCTTCAGAGCTTTACCCACAAAGGGCTCGCTGGCCCCATCGTGATAGGGATAGGCCGTGTCATAGTAATTTACTCCCGCCGCCATGGCCCGATCCAGCATCCTCTGCGCCTCAGCCTCGTCAATCTTTCCGTCCGCTCCCGTGGGGAAACGCATGCAGCCAAATCCCAGAAGAGAAGTTTCTGCCCCAATTTTTTCCATTTTACGCTTTTCCATTCTTTCCATTCCTTTCTTCACTTCTTTATCCCTATATTTGTTTTCCTTACTTGGAAACCGGATACCGAAAACCAATCCGCCGTTTTCTCATTTCGGCCAAATACATACCTTACAAGCTATACTTTACTATATATGGGCGCCTTACGCAAGATTATAACTTTACCTAATTATTATACAGCTTCTATGAAAAGTTGCTGTTCCCACCGTGCCATACGGAATGGTTATCCCGAAAATAAATAATTGTTTTTCCCACCACTTGCCAAAAATATGGTATACTTACCTTATTCGGGAATGATCCGAAGGAAAGGCAATTATAAATGGAAAATGCAGAAAAAACAGAATTATTCGAAAAAGTCCCCATTCCCAAAGCGGTAATGACTCTGGCGGTCCCCACCATTCTCAGTTCTCTGGTTATGGTCATTTATAATCTGGCGGACACCTATTTTGTGGGAATATTGAACGATCCCATACAGAGCGCCGCCGTAACACTGGCTGCGCCGGTGCTCCTGGCCTTCAACGCGGTGAACAATCTGTTCGGCGTGGGCTCCTCCAGCATGATGAGCAGGGGCCTGGGCGCAAAAAACTATGACACCGTATACCGAAGCTCTGCCCTGGGCTTTTACTGTGCCCTGATATCCGGTATTCTGTTTTCCACCCTATACACGGTCTTTCAAAATCCCCTGCTCATCATGCTGGGAGCCGACAGCGATACAGCCGGCGCAACTGGCAGCTACCTGCTGTGGACGGTGAGCTGCGGCGCGGCTCCCGCCATTTTGAATGTAGTCATGGCCTATCTGGTTCGGGCGGAGGGTTCTTCTCTTCATGCCAGTCTGGGCACTATGAGCGGCTGTCTGTTAAATATTATACTGGATCCCATTTTTATTCTGCCCTGGGGGCTGAACATGGGAGCCGCAGGCGCCGGTCTGGCAACCTTTCTGTCAAATTGCGCCGCCTGTGTCTATTTCTTTGTACTATTGTTTGTAAAACGAGGCCGCACCTATGTCTGCATCCGTCCCGCCCTGTTCCGTTTCCGCAGGGATATCGTAATGGGTATTCTGGCGGTGGGTGTTCCGGCATCCATTCAGAACCTGCTGAACGTAACAGGCATGACCGTGCTGAACAACTTTACTGCCGCCTTCAATGCGGATGCCGTAGCCGCCATGGGAATCTCTCAAAAGATCAACATGGTACCTATGCAGATAGCCTTCGGTCTGTCACAGGGTATCATGCCTCTGATCAGCTACAACTATGCCAGCGGCAATGTGTCCCGCATGAAAAAGACCCTCACCTTCACTGCAAAGATCAACCTTACCTTTATGGCTGTCCTTGCGGTAGGTTACTGGCTGGGGGCAGGATTCCTCATCTCCCTCTTTATGAAAAATTCCTCCATTATAGCCTATGGAACCCGGTTCCTGCGGGGTATGTGTCTCGGAATGCCCTTTCTGTGCATGGACTTTTTGGCGGTAGGTGTTTTTCAGGCCTGCGGTTTGGGACAAAAGTCTCTGATTTTTGCCATTCTCCGAAAAATTATACTGGAAATCCCGGCGCTTTTTATCCTGAATTTTCTCTTTCCCCTGTATGGACTGGCATATGCTCAGTTTGCGGCGGAATTGATCCTGGCTGCAGCCGCTGTAATTGTATTGCTCAGGCTGTTTCGGAAATTGGAGCGTCAATATAAAACCACGGCGGAAGCCTGAATCAGGCCGTACTCCCGCTCAGAGTGAACAGGGCCTGCCATAAACGGCAGCAAAAGAGAACCATTTAATGTCCCAGGGAAAACCCTGCCTTAAAGCCCTTAAAAGCGAAAGCCGCCTCATATTCCTCCAGGGGAAATAACGTAATTTCCGGAAACTGCGCCCTGCCCGAGGCAAGCGCCTCCAGTGCAGGGCCAAAGGGGCCGCACCTGCTGCCCGCAATAGTAATCTCATTTACCGCTATCTGGCTGAACGGCAAGGAAACCTCTCCCGCATAGGTACTTTTCAACACAATGGTTCCCTTTTTCCGCACCAGCTCCAGAGCCTGCCGGATTCCGGAGGGAGACCCTGTGGCCTCCACCACAATCTCATAGCCTTCTTTTTCCCGTTCCAGAGTCGTATCTGCAAAGGGTGCCAATAATTCCAGCTTTTCCGGATGCTTTCCGATCACCGTCACCCTTTTTCCCACTGCCCTCATGGCCTGAACCACACAATAGGCCAGCCTTCCATCTCCCAGTACAGCCACATTTTTATCACCAAGTGACACCTGCGTCATAATTTCAAAGGCAGCCGCCAGGGGCTCCGTGTATATGGCCTTTTCCAGCGACAGCCCCTGCGGGATCACATGAAGCAGGCTCGTATCGATGGTCATGTATTCTCCAAAGCATCCGTCCTTCTGGTGCATGCCCAGAACTCTTCTGCTGCTGCAGTGGGTGGGTCTGCCGGTGCGGCAGTAAATGCATTTTCCGCAGGATGCATTCAGCTCTCCCACCACTTGCCTGCCCACCAAAGAAGAATCCGGCGATTCTTCCACCACTCCTGCAAACTCATGTCCCATAATCCCCTGAAAGTCAGGCCGGTAGCCCCTCAGGATTTCCTTATCGGTATTGCACACCGCCGCCATCAGAATCCGCACCAGGCTCTCTCTTTCTCCGGAAATGGGCCTGGGCAGATCCTCCCGGTATAAAGCCTTTTTTCCGTTAAAATAAATTCCCTTCATGCCTTGCTTACTCCCCATAAATTTTTTCTCTCAAATACCTTTTGTTGGCCTCGAAATCCACCTCCAGAACCGCCATCTTCCGGATCGTGGCATCGCTGTAGGTTCCCGGCTGGGGAATTTTGTCCGCCGCAAGCTGATAGCTCAAAAGCCTGCCTGCCATCAGACTCAGACGGAAGGCCTCCTGCCTGGTCAAATTGGTAGTCAGATTCGGCATCAGCCGATTAATCAGCTCCCTGCCGTTAGTGGCCAGGGCCAGGGGAAGCTTTTTTATTACAGCCGTAAGAACCTTCCGCTGACGCTCCGTCCTGCCGAAATCTGTTCCCAGATATCTGTTCCGGCAGTAGGCCAGGGCCTGCGGGCCGTTTAAGTGCACCAGTCCGCTGACAGAGGTGTCCATGTTATCGGTTCCCTGGGGCCGGTTGGTCAAAATATTGTACTCCACCAGATAACCGTTCACATATTCGATTTCCTCGGCTGTCAGCTCCAGCTCCACGCCTCCCACTGCGTCCACAAGACTGGCAAAGGCTTCAAAGTTCACCTGCACATAACGTGTTACCGGAATGTCAAAATTTTTTTCTACAGTTTCCAGCAACAGCTCGGCGCCTCCAAAGGAATAGGCGGCATTCAGACGATTGCCGTCGTGTCCCGGAATATCCACGTAGATATCCCTCAGCAGAGAAGTCATATGGACCGTCTTTGTCCTGCTGCTGATGGAAATCAGAATCATGGCATCAGAGCGCCCGTCATCCCCGGCCTCCCGGGAATCGTTGCCCACCAGAAGAATATTCACCACGCCGTCCTTCTCCATAGGCAGATTGGCCATGGATGGAATCTGTACATAGTTCAGTTTTTCATAGGCCTTTCCCACCAATATGTACAGTCCTGCCAGCCCCAACGCCAAAAGCACCAGAATCACTGTCAGGAATCTTCTCAGACCATGCTTCCGCCGTTTTTTCCCTCTGGAATCCTCTCTTGCCTCCCGGCCATTTTCCCGGACCCCCACATAATCGTATTCTCTTTCTCCTTCGCTCTCCCTTCGTCTCATTTCCTTTTCAGTATTTTTTCTCATATAAAAACTGCGCCTTTCCCTTATCTGTGGGGCAAAACCACAAAATCCTCTTTCAGTCAATCTTCAATATTAGCCCCAGAATTCTCCTGGCGCAGATCTCCATCTCTTCTCTGACGAGCAGCCCCTTCTCCATGGCCTCCAAAAGCCGCTGAGGGAAACCGCAGCCCATCTTCACGTCATTGCCAGCCTTCACCTCTTTATAGTGCTCTCCGCCGGTCCACCAATCCGTGGTCACCATACCCTCAAAGCCCCATTCTCCCCGGAGGATATCCTCCAGCATTTCCCGGTTCTCCGAGGCTCTGCGGCCATTAATAATATTGTAGGAGGACATGATGCTCCAGGGCTTGTACTCCTTCACAATGATTTCGAAGGCCTTCAGATAAATCTCGCGAATAGCCCTCTCGGAGGCTCTGGAATCACTGTCCTTACGGTTTGTTTCCTTATTGTTCAGGGCAAAATGCTTCACCGTGGCCGCCACCCGCCTGCTCTGGATTCCCTTTACCATGGCTCCCGCCATTTTCCCGGCCAGCAGAGGATCCTCGGAATAATACTCAAAATTTCTTCCGCAGAGAGGACTTCTGTGTATATTGACAGCCGGAGTCAGCCAGGCTCCGATATTGTTTTCCTTCACCTCGGCGCCCCCTGCTTCGCCTACCTTTTCCGCCAGCACCGGGTCCCATGTGCAGGCCAGCAGGGTAGAGCAGGGCCAGGCTGTAGTACAGACTCCGCATTCGGGAGAAATTCTCAGTCCCGCAGGACCGTCTGCCGTCATCATATTGGGCACACCGTATTCCGGCAGATTGCCGTAGCCAAAGGTGTTGGCCACACCGGTGTTTGGCTGACCTCCCAGAAGCTGAGCCAACTCCAGGTCCGAAAGCTGTGCAATAAACTCATCCAGAGAAATCCTGCCTTCCGCAACCTCCTCCAGATTATGTACAGGCTTCTTTTCTCCCCACAGCTTATAGCTGTCTTGGTGCCGCACCTTGGGTGTCAGGCCCTCTACCTCCTCCGCCGTCTGGCGCACCAGTCCGTTGGCATCCGTATCCACAGGCTCTCCCTGGGGAAGCTCCTCAAAGCTGCCGTCAGAAAGCATTCTTTTTTTCAGCTGGGTCGGAACCATTTTGGAGGACAGCTGCTGAGTCACCACATCCTCCTCCAGATCCATCACATATTTGCATTGTCTCACATCCCGGACAGAGGTCCCCGCATAAAATCGGTACGATCCCCTTTCCAGCACCCAGGCGGCCTTTGCTGCCTTTCCCAGATCATCGAAGGAAGCCATGTCACTGACAGGAAACCGCAGCGTTATCCTCTGACCTTCCCCGGGCTGCAGCAGGCGGGTCTTACAAAAAGCAGCCAGCTGTCTGGCCGGCTTCCCCAGCTTTCCCTGAGGAGCACTGAAATAAACCTGCACCACCTCTTTCCCCGGACGGTCTCCGATATTACATACGTCTACAGTGACACATATGTCACTTTCTTTTACTTCCTCTGTTCCGGCATTCTCGCCGCTCCCCCTTCCGGGCACCCTTTCCGCAGCAGGCTCCGAAAGAGAAAACTGTGTGTAGGACAATCCGTATCCAAAAGGATAATTTACCTTTTCCGCAGCCTGAGGAATCGTTTCAAAATAACGATATCCTACGTAGATATCCTCAATATAATCCACATATTTTTCTGATTCGTGGAAACTGGCAGTGGATGGATAGTCCTCCAGGCGCCGTGCAAAGGTATCCGACAGCTTTCCGCAGGGATTTCCCTTTCCCACAAGAAGCTCTGCCGCCGCCAGACCGCCCTCCAGGCCGCCCTGCCAGGCCATAAGCACCGACTGAATCCCGTGATCCCGGACAAACCAGTCCGTATCCACCATACCGCCCACATTCATGACCACGATTACCTTTTCAAAGGATGCCTTTACAGCTTCCACCATGGCCTTCTCCTGATGGGTCAAATAAAAGTCGCCGTCCTGGAAAAGATCTGCTGACATGTCCGTCATTTCTCTTTCCCCGTCGGCCAGACGCTGATTTTCCGTGTCCTTTACACTCTTTCTGTCCCAGCCCTCCCCGGAGAATCTGCAGATAGATATGACAGCCGTATCGGTATAGGCTCTGGCTTTTTTCAAAAGCTCTTCAGGAACCTCCGGCTCCACCGTCATGCCCGGCACCCGCCCCGCTGCATACTGTTGCTTCACATCTTCCCGGTAAAAGTCGGCCAGCTCCTCAAAAACACTGACCTCCTCTTTCAGCTCCTGAAATCCCTGATACAGGTTTCGGATATAGGAAACCGTTACATCTCCGCTTCCTCCTCCGCCCTTTACATAATCAAAGGTTCCCTTTCCAAACAACGCTACCCTGCTTCCTTTCTCCAGCGGCAGTGTTTCCTTCTCATTTTTCAGAAGCACCATGCCCTCTCTTGCCGCCTCCTTGGAGAGCAGAATATGTTCCCTGGATGCGGTGACTCTGCTGCCGTCCTTTCCCAGAGGCAGCACCGGCTGATAAAATGATCTTGCCCATCTCTTCATAGCTGTTGTCCTTTCTTTATATATTACCGGAATATTACCGTTAATGATATGCTTGTACATTAATGCCAATATTTGAACACTTGTCTGCATATGCTTGTACATTTTGACCCATGAGATTTTACGTCATCATACCATAACCGGCTCTTTATTGCAAGGCGCGGAATATACGCTTGCATTCCTGCCTGGTGGGAAGATATAATGATATTAGTATTTCCATTCATTCAAAGGAGGTTTCCGGATTATGAAGCACAAAAAATATGGAACATTCTTTTCCGCATTAACGGCTTTTTGTCTGGCCGCAGCGCTTCTGTTTTCGCTGAAGGCCGAAGCTGCCCCGCCGGCCGAAAACAGCGGCAGACAGCTGGATGTAGTATTTCTCCACGACACCCATTCCCACCTGGACAGCTTTTTCACCGTAGAGGATGGACAGCGCACCACTGTAGGCGGCTTCGCCCGCATCAAGACCCTGATCGACCAGGCAAGAGAAAAAAATCCCAATCTTTTGGTTTTGGACGGGGGCGATTTTTCCATGGGAACCCTGGTGCAGACCATTTACGACAGCGACGCACCGGAGTTGCGGATGCTGGGCCTTTTGGGCTGCGATGTGACCACCCTTGGAAACCATGAATTCGACTACCGTTCCGCCGGTCTGGCAGGAGCTCTGAAGGCCGCAAAGGAAAGCGGGGACCCCATTCCCGCCATGGTCCTGTGCAATATCGACTGGGAGACCATGGAAGCGGAAGGCCTGACGGAAGATCAACGGCTCTTAAAAGACGCTTTCGAAGGCTATGGCATGAAAAATTACATCATTGTAGAGAAAGGCGACGTGCGCATTGCCGTCTTCGGAATTTTCGGAGTCGATTCCCTTGCCTGCGCCCCCACCTGTGTGTTGAAATTCCGGGATGCCTCCCAGGCCGCTGCGGAAACCGTCAGGGAAATCCGGGAAAATGAAGACGTAGATATGATTGCCTGTGTGTCCCACGCCGGCACCAGCCCGGACGAAAGCAAATCCGAGGATGAAATCCTGGCCAAGGCCGTGCCCGAAATCGACCTGATTATCAGCGGCCACACTCACACGGCTCTGGAGGAACCCATCCTTCAGGGAGATACCTATATTGTCTCCTGCGGAGAATACGGCAAAAATCTGGGAACCCTGTCCATGAGGCAGAAGGCGGACGGACGCTGGGAAATAGAGAACTACGCCCTGGTTCCCGTGACGCCTGATATTACACCGGACGTCTCCGCCCAGGAAAAGATCGACAGCTTTATGGAGATTGTAAACCAATCCTATCTTTCCCGGTTTGGCTACACAAGAGATCAGGTGCTGGTTCAAAGCAACATTGCCTTCTCCCCCTCCTCGGATCTCTACGATGTGCATACGGACCATAACCTGGGAAACATTCTGGCCGACTCCTTTATCCATGCGGTGGAGACAGCGGAGGACTTTGACGGACATCCGGTGGATGTAGCCATTGTGCCCTCCGGTTGTGTCCGGGATTCCTTTGCCGCCGGAAATATCACGGTGGAGGATGTATTCAACGCTTACTCTCTGGGAATCGGTCTGGACGGAATCGCCGGTTATCCTCTGATCAGCATTTACCTTACGGGAGCGGAACTGAAGACGGGCGCCGAGATCGATGCCTCCGTGTCGGATCTCATGCCGGCGGCCAGGCTGTATGTCAGCGGCATGCATTTTTCCTTTAACCCGGACCGCCTCATTTTAAACCGGGTCACAAAGTGCTATCTGGTGGACCGGGACGGCAATCCTGTGGAAATTCAGGATGATAAGCTTTACCGCGTAGTCTGCGATCTATACAGCGGCCAGATGCTGGGTGCTGTGACAGATGTGTCATATAGAATTTTGTCTATCCAGCCCAAGTTTGCCGACGGCACTCCCATTGAGAATATAGAGGACGCCATCATCACCTCCAATGGCCGCGAGCTGAAGGCCTGGGCCGCCATTGCCGGCTATATGAACAGCTTCCCGGATACGGACGGGGACGGAACCGCCGATATGCCTGCTGTCTACGCCCAGGCGCTGGGTTCCAAGACCGTGGAAGAAACCCACTCGCTTTTGGATCTGATAAAAAAACCCAACAAGTATGCCGTAATCATTGTATTGATTCTGCTGGCAGTTCTTGCCCTGATCGTACTGCTGATTGTGCTGATCATAAAGCTGGTAAAAAAGCTTCTGAAGAAAAAGAAACATAAAAGATAGCCGGCCCGCAAAAGGACAGCAGCAAAGAATGAACATCCTGTGGAAACGCAGAATTCAAAAATGCCGACCCCCCGGAAAACTCTCAAATGAGATTTTCCGGGGGGTCGACTGTTCTATGTCAGGCTTCTTGGTGTCACTGCTCCAGCTGTTCCCGCTGTTTCATAGCCTGAGTGATCCTCTCCTCCAGAGATTCCGTCATGGTAATCTGCATATCCTTCAGTTCCATTCCGCTCATCCCGAAAAACAGCTTGATATAAACTGTATGGTTGATCAGCGGCGCCGGAAGGTCTACTGTCCGTTTCTGCCACTGCTTTTCCGTTCCCGCCAGCGTCACCGTCTCCACCAGCTGTTTATCCTGAAATACCGACATGGGAAGCTGAGCCAAATCTGCCGTTTCTCCGGATGCCCTGCAGATAAACTCCATCCTGTACATTCCCCTTTCCTTCAGGGTAAGCTGGAAGGTAACGGCTTTTCCCTTTGCCGTGTTGATCTGATCCGTATCCACAGAAATCTGATTGTCTCCCTCCAGACTGATAATCCGTCCGGTGGAAGCCTCGTCCAGCCCCGCACACTCCTGAAGCTGTCTGTCAAGCTCTGTCTCAACCCCCGTCATACGCAGAAATGCGGGAGAAGACATCAGAAAACGGCATATATTGGCGGCGCTGCGCTGAAATTCTCCTCTGGTAACCCATCCATCCCTCAGGCCTTCCGCCGAGTTGTCATTGTTGGAATTGCTCAGGGAATCCGCCGTCACCATAAATATATCGTTCTGAGCCCGGACCATGGCGGAGGTGTTTTGAGAACTGGCCTCCCCGCCTTCATCGTTGGCCTTGGCCCACCAGTCGGTCATGACGATTCCATCAAATCCCCACTCTTTTCTCAAAATAGTGGTCAGCAGGTCATAGCTTCCCGCAGTCCATAGCCCGTTTATGGGATTGTAGGAGGTCATGACGGACCTGGCCTTTCCTTCCTTCACCGCAATCTCAAAGCCCTTCAAATAGATCTCTCTCAGAGCCCTCTCGGAAACCACCGCATCCACGAAGCTTCGTCTGTGCTCCTGATTATTGCAGGCAAAGTGCTTGATGGTTCCCGTCACATCGTACTTATGCATTCCCCTCAGCTGAGCCGCCGCCATCCGTCCTGTGAGAAGCGGATCCTCGGAAAAATATTCAAAGTTGCGCCCGTTCAGCGGGTTGCGGTGTATATTCATGCCGGGACCCAACAGAGTATCCACCTGGTTTTTGCGAAGCTCCATCCCTTCCCACTCATAGAGCCGTTCCACCAGCTCATCGTCAAAGGTGCAGGCCAGACAAGTACCGTTAGGCATGGCAAAGGCAATGGTTCCGCAGTCCATGCGGATGCCGCTGGGACCGTCCGCACAGCAGCCTGCGGGAATCCCGTAATTCTGCAGGCTCTGTGTAACTCCGCCGAAGGCGCCCGCCGTTCCCGGCGTCACCTTGGGAGAACACATTCCCTCGCCCCGGACAATACAGCACAGCTCCTCGTCCGTAAGCTGAGCCAGGAATCGGCCCATGGAAACCTTTCCCGACTGCACATCCGAAAGCTTCCAGCCCTGATCCCCTGTCCAGGCATACTCCTCCGGCAGTCTCTCCAGCCTCCGCCCAACACAATCCACTGTGCGGAGAGGTACCTCCTGCCATTCCACCTCATAGATTCCATGGCTGTTTTTCTCTCCCGGCTTCATACGCTGAAAAGCCGTTACCGGAGCCACGGCCTCCTTTTCCAGCTCCTCCAGCACCCGCACATCTGCAAGGTTGAGCCTGCCAGCCTCTTCCGCGTCCCGGACATTCGCTCCTGCATAAATAATGTATTCTCCCGGCTCCAGCACATTACAGCATTTATATCCCGTGACGCCGCTGTCATCATAGGAAGCCAGCCGTAAAACAGGAATCCCCACTGTCAGCTCCTGTTCCTCTCCGGGCGCCAGTTCCTTTGTTTTAATATACCCGCAAAGACTTCTGACCGCCTTTCCCAGAGCACCCTGAGGCGCCTGGCAGTATACCTGTACCACCTCTTTGCCCCGGCAGGCGCCGGTATTTTTCACCCGGACCCGGACATCAATGAACTCTTCCTGATCCAGCTTCCGGTCCTCCACCTGGCCTTTTGTCTCAAAGGAGGTATAGGACAGACCGAATCCGAAAGGATATACCGCTCTTTCCGGCGCAAAGGTGGAAAAATACCTGTAACCTACGTAAATATCTTCCGCATAAACATTTCTTTTGCTGTCCCCGTAATATTTTGTGGAAGGATAATCCTCAATATTCCGGGCAATGGTATCCGCAAGCCTGCCTGACGGACACACGTCTCCGCTGAGCACATCCAGAACGCCGCTTCCGCCCTCCTGGCCGCCCTGCCATACATAAAGCACTGCGGACGGACTGTATTTTTCAACCCATTTCATATCAATAATATTGCCCACATTCAGCAATACCACCGTCCGGTCAAATACGCCGCACACTGTCTCCAGCATCTGCTCCTCCGCCTTTGTGAGCAGATAACTTCCCTCCTCGGCCAGATTATCCTTATCCTCACCGGCAGTGCGTGCTATGATAATGACAGCAACGTCAGATTCTTGCGCCGCCTCCTTCACCAGTTCCCGGGAAAGGGGCATCTCCTCCTGGAACCAAGGCTCCTGAGCCCATCCCTTTCCTGCGTCATAGGGATGGGTTTTAAGCCACTCTTCATAGCAGGCCCGCAAATCACTGTTCAGGCTGTAGCGTTCATCCCTTTCAAAGGCTTCCAGGATGCCCGTAACATATGCCGTATTCACCAGTCCTCCGGATCCTGTTCCGCTTTTGTAGTAATTAAACTGGCTCCTGCCAAATAATGCAATCCTGCTGCCTGCCGCAAGAGGAAGGGCCTTCCCTTCATTTCGCAGCATTACAATTCCATCTGCCACGGCCTGTCTGGCCGCCGCAGCATACTTGTCCACCGAAAGTATAGCGCCTTCTTTTTTTTCCACGTCTTTACCTCCTGACGTTTTTTTGCAGTCAACACCCCCGGCAATTCAACTCTGACCGTTCAAGCTGAGCCGCTTTGCCCCGGTTTCTCAGTGCGGCAGCGTATGGGCTCTGTCCGCAACAGACTTGCTAAAATTTATCACTCTGTGGTCATAGCTTTCATTCATAAGGGAAGAATGAATCATAAAATCCGCCGTGGCCCGGTTGTTGGCAATAGGAATATCGTACACCTGGGCGATCCGAAGGAGCGCCTTCACATCGGGATCATGGGGCGCCGCTGTCAGAGGATCCGAAAAGAATACCACAAAATCCACCTTTCCCTCTACAATCTTGGCCCCTATCTGCTGGTCGCCCCCCAGCGGACCGCTGTTGTAGCCCTTAACCGGCAGCCCTGTGCTTTCAGTGATCATGCGGGCCGTAGTGCCTGTGCCGCATAAAAAGTGGCACCGCAGAATCTCCTCATTATCCTTACACCACTGGATTAACTCGCTTTTCTTTCCGTCATGGGCAATCAGCGCGATATTTTTCTGCACGCCGATAGTCAATGTAATAAAATCTTTTTCCATGAACATGACCTTTCTTTTACTATGCCTGACTATGCTTTTCCTCTGTTTTCCTTCTATGTCCCTTTACCTTGTATACTTCTCCAGCAGCCTGGCGATCTCTTTTACGTCAATAGGCTTGGCCACATGAGCATTCATGCCGCACTCCAAACATTTTTCGATATCTTCTGTAAAGGCATCCGCCGTCATTGCAATGATGGGAATCTGTGAATCGCTTCTTTCGGATTTCCGAATTGCCTCTGTGGCTTCATAGCCGGACATATAGGGCATCCGCAGATCCATGAGTACCGCATCATAGTACCCCGTTTCCGACTGCTCGAATTTTTCCACGCAGACTTTTCCGTTGTCAGCCCAATCCAGCTCCAGTCCCAGCTCAGACAAAAGCTCTTCCGCGATCTCCCAGTTCAGCTCATTGTCTTCGGCCACCAATATATGCTTTCCGGCTAGGTTGATCTCCTGCTCCGCCGAATCTTCCTGCTTTTCCTCCGCATCCATGTATTTTCTCAGCCCGTAATACAGCGTGGACCGGAAAAGAGGCTTGGATATAAATCCTGTGATTCCGGCCTTTCTGGCCCTCTCTTCGATTTCTCCCCAATCATAAGCGGAGATCAGCAGAATCGGCATCTCATCCCCCAAATGCTGACGGATGGCCCGTGCCGTTTCGATTCCGTCCATACCCGGCAGCCGCCAATCCAGCAGAATGATCTGATAATCCATATCCCTGTTGTGATGCTCCTCCACCTTCCTTACGGCGTCTTCTCCGGACATGGCCCAGTCAGCAACGATACCGATGGATTTCAGGGACTCAACCGTAGACTGGCACAGCAGTTCATCATCATCCACCACCAGCATACGCCAGTCCGGAAGAACCATTTCCACATCCGAAACATCGGCCTTTTCCAAATCCAATATCACATGGAACTCTGTTCCTGCTCCCGGCTCGCTCTTTACATCAATGGTACCGCCCATGGCATCCACGATATATTTTGTGATAGCCATTCCAAGGCCGGACCCTTCTGTTTTGCTGACTCTGGCATTGTCCTCTCTGGCATAGGATTCAAATACCTTATGCAGAAAATCCTGAGACATGCCGATGCCGTTATCCTTCACCTCAATGTGCGTGCGGACATAATCCGGCCCTTTGGCAGACTCCTCTTCATACAGAGACAGCTGGATGGTTCCCTCCTCCGGTGTAAACTTAATCGCGTTGGAAAGGAAGTTCAGCAGCACCTGATTCAGTCTTACGCTGTCGCAACATACGTTTTCCGCAATCACGTCAAAAATTCTCACATCAAAATTCTGCCTCTTGGCCCGGACCTGAGGCTGAACAATACCTACAATATTGTCCATGATCTCCCGCAGGGAAATTTGGTCTACGTTCAGCGTCATTTTGCCGCTTTCGATCTTGGACATATCCAGCACATCATTGATGAGCCCCAGCAGGTGCTTACTGGACAGAGTGATCTTTTTCAGGCAGTGTCTTACCTGATCCCGATTCTCAAAATTGGCTATGGCAATGGCCGTCATTCCCACAATGGCATTCATGGGAGTGCGGATATCATGGCTCATATTGGACAAAAATTCACTCTTTGCCCTGGTGGCCCGGACCGCTTCGTTCCTGGCCGCCTCCAGATCCGATATCTGCTGTTTGGTCAGCCTCAGATACTTGAAAAATACAATGGCCAGTGCGATCATAATAATCCCGCAGGCCGCCATGGTCAGTAACAGCTGACGGTGGCCCATGTGATTAATAGCCTCGTCCAGCTGGCCAAAGGGCATGATGGTCACCAGATACCATTCGGAGTAGGGAAGAGCAATCCCGCTTATCTTCCAGCGGACATTCCCGATATTTACCTCCTCCAGATACTCGGCCCTGTCTTCCATAGCCTTCTCCAGACCGGAGATATAATTTTCCGAAGCCTCCTTATCCAGCTCTCCGTATTCCTCCCGGATACTGTCAAAATAGTTCAGACGCTCCATGCCGGAGCCCCTGACCACATAGGACCCGTCCTGCCTGAGAATGTTGGAAAAGACCAGAGCGTCACTCTCTCCCAGAGCAAGGGTATCGCTGATCACCTCCACCGGCAGCGCCGCCACCAGCGCCATGCTCTCCTTCCCGTCAGACATTTGATATTTGCCGGGAATCCCGAACAATACCAGCTTGTTATTCTCCTCATCTATGCCTACGGCGATCTTGATCTCCTCATTCCTCAGGGATTCCAGGAAAGGCGCCGGATCAATCACCTGAAGCATACTACCGTTCAGCATTTCAAATTCTCCCTCCCGGGAGTAATAAGCCAGGTAATCAAAGCCCCTGATATTTGCCCGATAGACAATCTCTTCCTTCAGCTCATCCTCAGGCATGCTGCCCGGAGAAGCCGTTTCCACAATGGCCGTCACCTGATCCAGTCTGAATCCCACCAAAGACTCAAAGTGCATGACAATCTGTTCCTTCAGACCCGTCATGTAAAGGTTTCCCACCCGTCGGATCGTGGATGAGCTCTCATTGTTCATATAGGTTCCCAGCGCACTGAATACCAGGATGCAGAGAAGCACAATACAGATCATACTGATTATAAGAAAGCGCGTCGCCCTATTCATTTTCGGTCTGTCCATTTATCACCATTCCTCCTGGATCCGGCAGGATCTGCTATCTGTCATTTATGTTTCATAATCGATTGTAAGGGAAATTTTCAGGCAGAAATACGGTCATGCCTCTTGATCTGTAAGAATATTTATTATTTATAGAAGAATTATTATCATTACACTCAATATCTTTAAATCTTTCAGCCGCCCCTGAACACACCCGTTTCCCTGTATTCCCTATTATACGGTTGTTGGCTCAGAAAGTCAATCCCCGCCGCCTTCTGTCACAGACGATCCACTCATCCAGCGTCAGCGGTTCATAATCGGAATACATGCAAAAACAGTTGATCATATTGCAGGGAATATTTCTCTCCACACCCTGGACATCCACGGTGACCGCAGCCGCCGTCTGTTTCTGGAACTGTTCTAAAAGTCTCTGATCCCGGGTGTCATGAACATGCCCGTAGAGCATATAGGTCTTTGGATTGCCCTTCTCATCCAGCCTATACTGCCCGTTATAAAACATAATCGGATAATGGCATAGAATCACCTTCCGATGGTTGTCGGACAGCTCCTCATAGGGCTTGATCCATACGAACCGGCCTGTATCCAGCTTTCTGCTTTGGAGAAAGCGATCGTGGTTGCCCCGGATCAGATACAGCCTGCCGTTCAGCCGCCCAAGAATCGCATTGGTTTCTTCGGCTCCTCCCCAGGATACATCTCCCAGGATCACCACTTCATCGCTTTTTCGAACCTTCCGGTTCCATCTCCCTATCATATATTCATTCATTTCTGCCGCGTCCGCAAAACCGCGGCAATCCATATGGTCGTTCAACGCCTCATGAAAAAAATGCAGATCCGCAATATAATATCTCAATTCCGCCGCCTCCACAAGGACATTGTATTTAATTTTTCACGATCTGTCAAATTCTGCCTGCGGAAAATAATCAGCATTTAATCTAAAAGAGTCTGCTCCCCGTCGTTTACAAAGATTTCCGCGCTGAACCGGTCCAGAATGATTCTCAGCTTCAGCTCTCCATCCTGATGGTTCACCCTGCTGCGTCTTTGATGGATAATTGCCTTTCTGGAGCCGGAAAACTTTCTGTCCACCTTCAGCACAGACTCTCCGGGCCGAAAGCTGAGCGAGGTATGGCACTGTTCATTCTGGGCAAAACGGACTGCAAATTTCCGGTAAAGATCACAGCCCTCCGACCTGCGGATCCGAAGCTCCATATCTATTCTCCGTCCTTTAACGCCCTCCAGCCTGACCGTTCCGGAAACAGTGACATTTTCATAGGAAATCTTGCTGGCTCTCATGTTCTCCAGCTCCCTGACAGGCTTCTGATACAGCCTCCCGTTTCGAATGGACAGCTCCCGGGGCAGGCTCATCTGACCAAACCATGCCTCGTCATTGGCTGCAGGTGTCCCAATTCTGCATCCATCCGATCATCACCCGGCGCCCGTCAGGTGTCAGCACGGTCTGGGGTGCATAAAAATCGATTCCATAATCAATCGACTGATTCGACTGCTCTGTAAAGTCCTCTGTCTCTTGGTCGTAATCCCCGATCAGGCAAAGCGTCCCGTTCCCGTTATGATACTCAAACCCGGAAGGAAGCATGTCCTGAGGGCTGATAATCAGCACCCACTTTCCGTCCAGCGGGAAAAAATCCGGGCATTCCCACATTTTCCCAAATCTATTACGGTTTTCCGCCAATACTTTTTTGAAATGCCATTCAAAGCCGTTCGGACTTGTAAAGAGCAAAATCTGCCCGCTGCCGTCAGCCGGCCTGTTGCCGATAACACAGCGGTAGGAGCCGTCCTCCTCCTGCCACATTTTCGGATCCCTGAAGTCATACCTGCTGCCGCCTTCCGGAATATCCTTCTGATCCAGAACAGGATTTTTTTCATACTTAACATAATCTGTTCCGTCTCCTACTGCCAGGCATTGGGTCTGCACCTCTCGGTGTCCGCCGTCTGCCTGACGTTCCCTGGCCACTCCCGTATACATCAGCAGCTGTCTGCCGTCCGGCAGCGTCAGCGCACTTCCAAGACATGGAGTATTGCTGCTCTACAATCGTTCAGCCCCTTGAGGATATCGCCGAAACCTGTGTGGACATTGTATTGCAAAAACAGTCATCAAAGATCCCATCTCTGGTATGTCTTCCGGTAAGCTATGCCTATGGCGGCACCACACGCTTCTGACTTTCTGTGTGCCCGCTTCTTTATGGTTACCTTTCACGGCTTCGCCGTTCAAAGCAACATGATGCACACAAAATGAGCAAAAAAGCGCTCATTTTGGCGCGTGCTGTCTCGGGTTTTTGTGCAAACAGCGTACAAAAACACCTCGCGGTCCCTACCCGTGAAAAGTAACGATTATTACTATTGCGATTGCGGCGCAACCAAATAATGGCCGCCTTTAAGGGTGAATGTCAGGGAAATCGCATGGCATTCACCCTTTTTAAATGATTTGGCGTACCTGTCACTGTTATAAAGATTTCTGTCAGTCCATGTGGTTTATTGTCCGGACTGCAGGATCACTCCGCTGTAAGGGGCTAAAATAATGCTCCCGTCCTCCTGCGTGTAATCCCCTATGGCAGCCAGCACCTGACTCTCGCCGTTTTCCGGTGTGTAGGAATTGGACTGTCCTGACAGATTCACAAGCACCAGTCGTGCATCGGCGCTCTCCCTATCATAGCGATAAAAGGCAAACACCGGAGATTCTGTGGAAATGTACCGGGTCAGATAGTCCATGGGCAGGTACGTTTTTTTCGCATCCAACAGCTCTGTGAAGAACTCGGTGAGATTCATCCCTTCCAGTCCGTAGGCCGCCGGGTCCTCATCACCCTGATAGATGTAGAGCACGCCGTCGATCCACCCCATAATCATCCACAGAGCCTTGGCCTTTTCCACACCGTAGAGTGTCTGCGCCCGTTGGGCGTCAAAGGTCCAGGTCACGGTATCATGGTTACCCAGAAACCGAAGCTTTCTCTGACCGGCTACGGAGGTCTTCTGCTCCGCCTCCAGGAAATGGGCCAGACGGCTCACATACTGCGTCTCTGTTAAATCGCTATGGCCCATGCTGTACAGGCAGCGGTACAGGGGCATGTCATAAAACACATCTGTATACTCCGCGTATGCCGGACTGGGATGGAAATTTTCCGGCAAAAGAAGCGGCTCCTTCCCGCCGGCAATAAAGCCTTCCCGCAGCGCCTTCACCACATTCAGCCCTGCGGCCAGGCCGGAGGCGCTGGCCCGAAGCCCTGCAGCTGAGGACCAGTTGGATAGACCGCCCATGGAACAGTCGATTCTGGCTCCATCCAAGCTGATCTCCTCCGCATAATATTTCGCCAGCTCCACATTGTATGCATAATATTCAGGATGATTATAATCCATGGACACGCATTCCCACTCGATCTGGTTATTCCCCTCCCGGTCCTTGCTCACCCAATCGTCATGCTCCTTGGCAAAGGGATACACGGGCCGGGGGCCATGAGGAACAAAGTCAAACAACGCCTTTACTCCTTGGGCATGAGCCTCCTGAATGAAGCTTCTGGCCTGCTCCAGACCCCCATAGCGCTGGTCAATAATCCCCTGATCAATGGGTTCATACACATTGTCACCGGTATGCTGAAACACAGGAAGCAGCCATACGGCGGAAAATCCCATCTCCGAAATCGCGGAAAGACTGTCCGCATATTCCTCCAAAGTAAGTCGATTCCAATATCCTGTGTCCATAGTACCATAGGGATGGGCCGAATAGACGGCCCAAAGATCCTCTCCCCCGGAAGAATCCCGGGGTATATGATACCCCAGCTCTTCCCAGAAATCCGAAACCGCCAGATAAGGATCCTGCCCATCCTGCAGCAGGGGCAGATACAGGGTACCCACCTCCATAGGTTTTTCCCTGTTGATAATTCCCTCTACAGCGGACAGAAACGCTGCGCAGGGAAGTCCGTCCGCATCAGAATAACAGCCGGCAGTCCATTTTTCCGTCTCATTTACAAAAAGAAGATTGGTTGTCCTGACACTGTCTGTAAGCTGTATTACCGGGGACGCATAATCCGCCGACACAGCCCTGTACCGGCTTTGCCCCACAAAGGGTATCCTTCCGTCAGGCGTGCTGCCCGGAAATTCAAAGGTTGTGTCCGACAGATCGTAGCCCGACAGGCCCTGAATCAAAAAGGCAAATCCGTTCACATACACATCCTCCTCGGATGTGGTGGACAAGGTAACGGAAAGGGAGAGGGCATGATCCAGGATTTGATAGTCGTACAAAAAAGTATAAATATCTCGGGAGACAGATACCTGGAATCCCTCTTTTGTCCGTTTTATACTATCCACGCAGTACTCCGGAAGCTCCTTCATCTTGGGCCAGAGTAAAGGAAGCTCCCAGGTGGAAAGGGAGGAAAAGTCCGTATATCCCAGCTGCCGGAATGCATAAGCCCCATTCAGTCCCGCGTCCGCCACTACTCCCTTTAGGCCGATGGAATCATCGCCGGATGAAAACTCCTTCAGCATACCGGTCTGTTCATCCAGTACCACCCTGATTCCTTCCTCCTCCAAAATCAGATTCCCGTCCTTGCGGATAAAATCTCCCTGGTCGGCACAACCCGCCTGCAAAAACAGCAGAACAAACAGTATTGCGGTCAAGCATATTTTCCGTCTCATAGATACCTCACTATTTTATAACCGTAGGCCGGGATCTGGCCCAATGCCAGAGAACTTTCCGTCTTCGAAACGTCTTCCTGTGTACTGTCAGCCAAAGCTTCAGCCTGTCTGCCGGAAAAATCGAATTCCTGTATCCGGTCTGAAAGATTGATCAAAACCAATACCTCTCCCTGACGTTCAAACGCCATTACCGGTGTCCCGGTATGCAGCCACTCCGTACTGTTCCCCGCCGGAATAAGGGTTTTTCTGTGACGGAACAGCATGGTAAAATACTCCGTCAGGTTTTCTCCGGTTCCGCCGTATATGGAAGGATCCTCATCTCCCTGATAAATCATGGGCACACCATCCACAAGGCAGATCAGAGCAAACAATGCCCGGGCAGGCCCGGCCCCGTAGCAGTCAATGGCCCGGGCCGACTGCCAAACCCAGGAAACCGTGTCATGATTACCCAAAAACCGCATTTTATAATAATCCGGAGGCGTAATCCAGGCCTCTCTTTCCAGAAAATCCGTGAGCAGCTCCGCATACTGTGCCGGATCCGAGGACAGCAGCGGCTGCAGCTCCACGAAAGCCCGGTACAGATTCATGCCGTAAAATAAATCCGTGCAGTGATAATAATTTGGCAGCGGATTAAAGTTTTCCGGCAGGATAAAGGACTGCTTCCCTCCCCGCAGAAATCCGCTGCGAATAGCCTCTGTGATATGGACGCCGGCCAAAACACTGTTGCCGCTGGGCCGATTGTTTCTATAGGGACGCCAGTTAGAAAGACCTCCCATGGCGCAGTCGATCCTGGCCCCGTCCACCCCGAAGCGTTTTACATGGTCATGTACCAGCCGGGCAGTATACTCCTGATAGCCCGGATGGTTATAGTCCATGGACACACATTCCCATTCATCCTGAAGCGTACCATCCCTGCGCCTGCTGAGCCATTCCGGATGATCCTTTGCCACCGGAAATTCGGGAGCCGGACCATGGGGCACATAATCAAACAGTACCGTCATGCCCAGCTCATGGGCTTTATCACAGAAATACCGGCACCCTTCCTCACCGCCGTACCGTTCATCAATCACCGACTGGTCGTTGGAGTGATACACCCCCTCCTCATTATGATCAAAAACCGGCAACAGCCATATGTGGTCCACACCCATTTCCTTCAGCGCAGGAAGGTGCTGCGCATATTCGAACAGATCCATCTTCAGCGGGAAACCGGAATCCATGGTTCCCGACGGATGGCAGGAATACATGACGCCCTCATGTATTCCGCCGGTACAGGGAGCATACCCCAGCCTTGCCGTCAGATCCCGGATTCGAAGATAAGGGTTTCTGCCGCCGGCCTCACAGGGCATCAGGTACAAAGTCCCCACCTCACAGTCACTGCCCGGAGCCAAATCCATCTCCAGCCCCGCGTCATACACGTATCTGGTGCAGGTCTCATCCCGATAAACCCCGCAGCCCCATTTTTCGATATCATCAATAAAAAGCACATTAAAATCCCCGCCGGGAAGCGCAGTATGAACGGCAAAATTAATCAGTCCTGTCTGCACCACCTCAAAAGGCTTAAGCTGCGCAGCATGGCAACGCTGCAGGGGAGTATTGGCCGGAAAATCAAATACCACGCCTTCCACTCTGTTAAGGCCCAGCATAAAAGCACAGGTATTCAGATACAGCGGCCCGCTGGTCACATTGGCAATCCGAAGCTTTATCTGCAGAACCTCCTCCGCCAGTTCATACCCCACTGTGACCCGGACCCCCTCCAGTGCAAAGCTTGCCGTGAAGGATTTCTCGTCATGAGAATATTCGACGGGAAGCAGATCAAATTTTCTGCCTGTAGGAGCAATCCCCGGCAGATTCCAGGTGCGAAAATCAAGCATGGACTCATATTCCAGCAAACCCACAGCCATTTTTTCATCGCATCCCAGGTCGAACCCCAGCCCCTCAAAGAGAAGCGTCAGCCCTCCCTGGTCAATCTGCTGGAGCCGGCCCTTTTTTCGTCAAAGCAACAGGTCATATATTCATTTTTTAATGTAATCATTTTGTTGTCCTCCCGGTAAAATGAATTGAAGCTGGTCAGTCAAATAACAGCAATTGAATATGGGTAAACGATTACTTTAACTGTAAACTAAGAATAGCATGACCCGTGGTGAAAGTCAAGGGAAACAGCTGTCTGTGAAACAAGCACACCGCCTGTTTTTCACGGGCAGGGGCCCCCACAGAAAAATAGATTGACATGTCCTTATAAATAGAATAAAATGTAGTAGGGGTAAACGATTTCTCAAAGGAGGTATCTCGATGATTACAGTTGCTTATGTGGGTTTTGGGGTCAGTGTTCGGGAATATCACATTCCCTATGTGGAAAACAGGGAGGATGTGCGGGTAAAGTATGTCTACCGCCGTCAGGAGGATATTGCGCAGTTTGCCGAATATGAACCCTTTTACCCGGAAATTACTTTTACCACGGATTTTCAAGAGGTTTTGCAGGATCAAACAGTGGACCTGGTAGTGGTTGCCGCCCCGGACCAATTTCACGTATCCTACGCAAAGGAAATATTAAACGCAGGAAAGCATGCTTTGATCGAGAAGCCCTTTGCGCCTACGGCGGAAGAGGCCCGGCAGGTCTTTGCCCTGGCAAAGGAAAAGGGTCTGGTGTGCATGCCCAATCAAAACCGGCGGTTTGACGCGGATTTTCTGGCGGTCAGGCAAGTGCTGGAATCCGGAAAGCTGGGACAGCCTGTGCGCCTGGAAAGCCATTATGATTATTTCAAGACACATGGATGGTATGACCACTTGGGAACCTTGTATAATCTGGGCGTGCATACGGTGGATCAAGTCATCAGTCTTTGGGGAATGCCGGACCAGATTCATCTTGACGTGCGAAGCATACACCATCCCGGTGTGGGTGATGATTATTATGATCTGGAATTTTGGTATGGCAATGCAAAAGCCTCGGTTAACACCAGCATGTGTGTGCTCATTGACTATCCCCGCTTTACAGTGCACGGCACCAGGGGAAGCTTTACACTGCCTCCCGTAATCCACAACTCCGGTAAAAAGAAAGTGGTGGGCAGGCATCAAATCAGCACACAGCCTGCACCGGAGGATCGCTGGGGAACTTTAGTCTATATAAATGAGGCCGGCGAAAAAATTACGGAAAAGGTCCCTGTAGGATGCGCTCATTACGAAAGAATCTATGACAGTATTATCGATGCCATTTCAGGAAAAGCGGAAAAATGCGTAATGGATGAAGAGGTGGTCAGGGTTTTGGAAATTCTCCAGGAGGCCACAAGGATTGCCAAATCTCATGAAAAGGTATAAGCTTTTGTAACAAGGGGTATAAGCTTCTGTAACAAAACCAGGAGGTACTGTAATGAAAGAAATCAGGCTTGGAACCATGGGATCCGGAGTGATTGTTCATTCCATATTGGATCATGTAAAAAATACCGACGGCATAAGTCTGGAGGCCGTATATTCCAGAACAGAAGAAAAGGGAAGGGCCCTTGCCGGGGAATATGGATGCAGCCGGGTTTATACGGACATGGATGCATTTCTGGGAACCGATGAAATCAACACCGTCTATATAGCCACCCCCAATCTGCTGCATTATGAGCAGGCAAAAAAAGCCCTTCTGGCCGGAAAGCATGTGATTCTGGAAAAGCCCTTCTGTACCAAGGCCCTGCAGGCAGAGGAGCTGATCCGTCTGGCAAAGGAACAGCATCTGCTTCTTGTGGAGGCTGCTCCCACCACATTCCTTCCAAATTTCCAGATTTTAAAGCGGGAGCTTCCAAGAGTAGGCAGAGTAAAACTGGTGCTGGCAAATTACAGTCAGTATTCCAGCCGCTACGACGCGGTGCTGAGAGGAGAGGTTCCCAATATTTTCAATCCCGCATATGCAGGAGGCTGTCTGATGGATATTAATTTCTATAATGTCTATCTCAATGCGGCATTATTCGGCAGGCCTCAAAAGGCGGTATATTATCCGAATCGTCATGGGGAGCTGGCCGACACCTCCGGCATAATGGTGATGCAGTATGAGGGCTTTGTATCCACCAACACCGGGGCAAAGGATACCTGGGGTGTAAACTTCTTTCAGATTGAAGGCGAACAGGGATATATTTACATTCAGGACGGGTCCAACGGCCTGGCCCGGATACGGGTGGTGACAAAAAAGGAGGACATCACCTACAACCAGCAGGATAATCCTGACCGCTGGTACTATGAGGTACAAGAATTAACAAGGCTGCTGCTGGCGGACGACTACGATTCCATCTATTCCCGGCTGGATATTACGCTAAAGGTCACAGGGATTATAGAGGACGCACGCAGGGCTGCCGGAATTCTGTTTCCGGGGGATTAGTCGTATCTCACATATTGGTTATATCATATGGGGGCGTGGAGCATTTGCTCTCCGCCCCTGTTTCAGATATTATAACAGGTGATTTTGTCTGAAGTATTATGTTCTCTGCCATTTTCCTCCCAGGTACCGCCGCAGACTCAGCAGGCCGGTGATCGTCCAGGTAAGTCCGCTGCATAGGAAGCAGCCCCACATCCCTATGGCCGGTATCCGCGTCAGCGGTGCAGCCAGACCGATTCTGCAGCACAACTCCACGATGCCGTTCATGCCCGAATAAACCGTATCTCCCGCACCGTTCAGCGTACCTCTCACCACATAAATCAACCCCAGGAAAAAGTAGAAACAGCTGGTAATTCTCAGAGCCTTTATACCAATATCCATCACATCTGAATCTTCCACGAAAACAGATAGAATACCATGGCCGAAAAGCTGCATCACAAACAGCATTATCAAGCTGACTCCTCCGATAAATATAAGTCCCGTCCGAAAGCCCTGGCGTACCCGTTCTTTTTTGCCTGCTCCCACATTCTGACCTGTAAAGGCGGACAGCGCGCTGCTCAGGGAATTGTAAGGCTGCATTACCAGCTGCTCGATCTTGGCAACAGCCGTATTGGCTGTGACCACCTTTTCCCCGAACCCGTTGACCACCGCCTGCAGGACGATACAGGACAGGGCAATCAGGGCATTCTGGGCCGCAATGGGAAGCCCAAGCCTCATACACTGCCCCATCAGCTCTCTGTCCGGAATTAGCGCCTTCCCTTCTGGTCGAAACCAGGGAATTCTCCTGTATGCACACAGAAAACTCACCACTGCTGCCAATGCCTGGGCCGCCACGGTAGCTGCCGCCACCCCGGCCACACCCATTCGAAACCCCAACACCAAAATCAGATCCAACGCCACATTACAGACGCATGCAAACACCAGAATGGCCAGGGGCGTGGCCGTATCTCCGAATGCCCTCATTATGGAGGAAAATCCATTATACAAAATACTGGCAATACTTCCCAGAGCCGTCAGCCGCAGATATATGACCCCATAGGGCATTACCGCGGAAGGCGTATCCATAAGACTCAGAATGTATTCCGCCCCGAAAAAACCTGTCAGAGTAATGATAAACGCCGCCCCTGCCAATACATAAAAGCTGTTGTATATGGCCTTCGTCAGCCGTTCCCGCTCCCCGGCTCCAAACAGCATGGCCATCTGAACACCTACTCCCGCAGACATTCCATAGCCAATGGAAAAAATCAGATAATTAATGGAGCCTGTACAGCCGATTCCTCCCAGTTCATTGCTCCCCACAAATCTTCCCACCACAATGGAATCCACCAGGTTATAGAATTGCTGGAAAATATTACCCACCAGCAGCGGAATCGTAAACCGCAGCAACAAAGAAGCAGGTCTTCCTTCTGTCATATCCATCGTTTTTTCCTTTTGGATCCACGCCTTCTTTGCATGCATACCGTATCCCCCCTTCGGCTGAAAATGCAGAACAACTATATTCCCTCAATAGAGCGTCCGGGAAGCGATTTCTCTCTGTACATCCGGCGCCAGGGTCACAAACCTGGCGGAAAAGCCGCCTACCCGCACCAGGAGATTTCCGTAATCCTGCGGTCTTTCCATGGCCTTCACCAGGTCCTCCCGGCCCAGCACATTGATCATAGCCTGCTGGCCTCCGTTGGCAAAATAAGTCCTCAGAAGCTGCTCCAGAATCTTTCTGTTTTCTCCGAACAGCTCCTTGGAAAAGGTCATATTCTGCACCGCCCCCGCATGAATGTCCGTGCGCAGCTTCACCAGGGAGTTCAGCATAGCTGTAGCCGAGCTGGTATCCGTTCCTCCCGCCGGATTGTTGGCGTTTGCCATGGGCTCCCCGGACCGTCTGCCGTCTGCAGAGGCCGCCGTAAACCGTCCCAGCACTGTGTTAGCCTCATTATTGATAATCACTACCATATAAGAATGCATTCTCGTAATCCGTTTTTGTTCCCGCACCGAGCTGCAGACAAATTCATGCAAATCCACGGCCATCTGATCCACCCCATCCAGATCATTGCCGTATTTCTCCGCCTCCAGCAGAAGCCTTCTCTCCTGTTCATAGCCCTGGAAATCGGCTCTCAGCGCCTCCATCAGCTTTTTGGCTGATATGAGCTTTCTGTCATATACCAAATCCTTAATAGCATAAAGGCTGTTAGCCGTGTTGATGTTTCCATAGGTCTCCAGCGTACCGCCCAGATACCGGATTCCTCCCCCGCAGATACCCTTTCCTCTCTCCAGGCAGTCCTCCATCAGCATACTGATAAACAGAAACTCTCCCGTCTCGCCGCAAATGTCATATTCCATCTGCTCCTGTCTGGCCAGTATATCAAAATACCAGCTCAGCTGCTTTTTATATGCGTCGTAAAATTCCTCAAAGCTTTCAAAGTCCGTCAGACTTCCAAGCTTACGGCCCAGAGGCTTATTTTCCCATATATCCTGCCCGTCAAAAATGGTGACCTCCAGCGCCTTCAGCAAATTGATGATACCATTGGGTGAACCCAGACTTTTCTTGTTCAGCACATATTCCCCGCAGCCGAAAAACACATAGTCCTCCGCTTCCTTTTCCGTCACCTGAAAAGCCTTCTGCACCGACGGAATATTCACATCGTCATTGTACAGCATGGGATAAATCTTTCCTTCTCCGATCACATCCAGCGCCTTTTCCATTAACGCCGGATTCTGACCCTCATAAAATCGCAGAGACAGCTGGGGTTCTGCCTGAGCTGTGATCCGCGAAGCCTCCATGGCCAGCAGGGCGAAGCGGTCTGCCGCGGACTCATTATGCCTCCCCCTTCCGCCGATAATTACCCGGCCATGAAACACTGTTTTCCGGGCATCTATAAGCCTCCACAGGCAGCACAGATACTCCAGCGCCTCCTCCCGGGTAAGACTTCCCGCCTCCAGATCACGCTCCAGATAATCCCCCAGGTAATCGTCCATTCTGCCATAATTGAGCACCCCGCTGATCAGGCTGTACAGCCACGCCAGCTGCAGAGCCTCCTGAAATGCAGTCGGCGCCTGTCGGGCAATTTTTTCCAATACATCTGCCATGTCCTCCCGGCCCTGCCGGCGAAGCTGGCTCCCGTATTGCCTGCACACCTGGGAGAGGGTATCCAGGGCCATGCTGCAGGCCTCATAAAACGATGCATCCCGGCCCTCCTCCAAAGCTTTCCTCCGCATTTGCTCCACTTCCTGCTTCATTCCCCCAAGTCCCAGGCGAAGCAGCTTATCATAGTCCAGGTATGCTCCTACCACTCTGTAGAGAGGAAATGCCACCTGAGAATGCTCCCAATAAATGTCCTCCGGCATAGCTCCTGCTATATCCTCAGGATATCGGCTCCGCAAAACATATCTGGTCTCCTGGGTCTTCCAGTATTCCAGAAGGCCGCGCACCTCCTCCTTTGCGGCAGCATCCGCTCCCTCCGCCTCCAGAGCCTCCAGCGCCCTGGCCTCGTCATAAAAATACCCTACGCTCCTGCCCAAAAGCGGCTCGTTGGAAAATCCCACGGGAAGAATCCTCAGCCTTCCCGCCACCCTGTCCCCGGGTTCAGCCGGAAGAAACATATACCGGCTCATAACCTCTACACACCTGGCCTCCCTGACAGCTGGACTTTTCTCTCCGCACTCTCTGTAGACCTTTGTAAACTCTTTGATATATTCATAAAATGTCATAGGGCACCTCCATTCCCGCCCGGCGGGTAATTCATTGACAGAAAAAAGCTTTTGGCTTATGATAATAGTGACATTGATTAAACGTTTACTCTTAGAAAGGAATCCTATGGGAATCATATTCGACATACAGCGTTTCTGCTATCATGATGGTCCGGGCATCCGAACCACCGTTTTCTTTAAGGGCTGTCAGCTTCGCTGCGCCTGGTGCCACAATCCGGAATCTTTTCGCATACAGCCCCAGCTGCGGTATAGCTCCCGGCTGTGCACCGGATGCGGGCAATGCGTGTCCCCATGCCCCAGGCAGGCTCACAGCTTTTTGGACGGCATGCACAAGGTTGATTTTACCGCCTGCATCGCCTGCGGAGCCTGTGTGGATGCCTGCCCCTCCCGAGCACTGAAGATAACAGGCTATGAGGCCGATCCCCAACAGATCATGGACGTGGTGCTGAAGGACCGCCGTTATTACGGAATCGAGGGCGGCCTTACCGTTTCCGGCGGCGAACCCACCCTGCAGCCGGATTTTCTGCTGGAGCTTCTCTCCCTGGCCCGGCAGGAACAAATCCACACCTGTCTGGAAACCAACGGCTATATCCCTGCCCATGTGCTGGAGGCCCTGCTTCCTCTCACCGATCTGTTCCTGCTGGATTATAAGCTCACGGATCCGGAGGAGCTGCAGCGCTGCACACAGGCTCAGGGGCCTCTCTGGGAGCACACTCTCAAACGTCTGCAGGAAACCTCCAGGCCGGTGGTGCTGCGCCTGCCCATCATTCCCGGCATCAACGATCTTCCGGAGCATATTTCACAGGCTGCCGCCCTGGCAAAGACCCACTCCTGTATCCGCAAAACCGAAATTATGCCCTACCATTCTCTGGGCGCGGGCAAATGGGATGAGCTGGGTCTGACCTACGCCCTTGCAGGAACCGCCGACCCGGATCCGGAACAAAAGCGCTGCTGGGACAGAATCCTCCATCCATAAATTCCTGCGCCGATCACTCCGTTTTCCTGAGTGGCCGCAGAATAAAGCAGCCTCAGGTTCTGTTCCGGAAAAGGCTTTCTGGTATGTCTGCGGATATACTGCTCCAGTAGCTCCACAGGAAAATCCTCCATCTGCAAAAGCCCCCCGCCTAAGATCACATAGTCCGGATCCAGAATATTCACTTCGCATGCCACCGTGGCTCCCATAGCTTCCACCTGCGCGCGAATTTGGGGCGTGTCCCCGTGAAGCCTGTAAATGTCCTTAATCCCTGTTCCCGGAAAATCCTTTTCACACAGCTCCTCCAGGTACTTTCCCCCTCCCATGGCTTCCACACAGTTGGGGTTGCCGCATCCGCACCGGCTGTGAGAATGAAGCTGCGGAATATGTCCCAGTTCCCCTGCCACACCGTTTCTTCCATATAGCAGACGCCCATTAATATATATTCCATTACCGATGCCTGTGCCAAAATAAATGCCAATCACCGTCTTTTCTCCCAGCAGTCCGAAACGATCCAAATCATGCAAAAGAAGCAGATTCACGTCCCGCTCCAAAAATACGGGAATTTGAAGCTTTTCCTCCAAGAAATCCGCCACAGAAATGTCGTTAAGTCCCGGTATGTTCGGGGTGGAAAGCACATGACGCCTGGTGCGGTCAATAGTGGAGGGAAAGCCCAGAGACACCCCGCGGATCTGAAACTGTTCCCTGTACTGTGCCGCATACCCCCGGATCAGCTCTGCCAGTCCCTCCATAAAACCCTTTTCCGCCAATGCTCCCGTACCTGTCATCCTCTGGCCGTATAGCCGGTTTTCCCTGTCCACCAAACCAATCCGGCAATTTGTCCCTCCAATATCCAAGCATAAAATCACTTCCGTCATATTAGTCTGTCCCCTTTACGTTTTTCCGGATTCCATCCGTAGCTTTACATGCAGTCCCCGAATCGCCGCTGTGGTTAATCGTTTTCTCATCATGGACAAAAGAAAGAGGCTGCCTAACCCCTTTCCCCGCCATTATTCATATTTTTTGGGCATCTTCCTTCCTCTGGTAGATTCCCGCACATTCAGATATACCGGCACCTTCACCTCCTCCTGCAGTGCGCTTTCTCCGCCCAATATACGAAAAAGCTGTTCCACCACTGTTTTCCCCATAATATCAATCTGCTGATGAACCGTGGTAATGGGCACGGCGTTGAACTGCGTAATAGAAATATCATCATACCCCACCAGCTTTACCTCCTCCGGAATGCTGTAGCCGTGCTCAGTCAGCGCGTTATAGCATCCCAGCGCCAGCCAGTCAGAGGTGGCAAAAATCCCGTCGTAAATGAAATCCTCCGCATCCAGCAGCCTGCTCATGGTTTCATATGCCGCACGGTAATTTACCTGATCCAAATAGACCACATGAATGGCATCAGCCTCTCTGCCGCCCTGTACCAGCGCCTTCACATATCCCTCAAATCGTTCGGAATATGCGGAAATCTTTTTCCTGCTGGTTAACAGCAGAATATTTTCACATCCGCATTCCATCAGCTCTCTGGTAGCAAGAAAACCTCCCTGGATATTGTCGCTGGATATCATGCAGTAATTTCCCTTGGTCTCATCGGGAATCCGGTCAATAAATACAGTGGGAAGGTCCTTGATCATATGCTCTATGTTGGACATCCCCCCTGACACATACACCAGACTGCACACATTCTGCATAGCCATCATGCGGACTCTTTTCCGTTCCGTCTCCTCATCCTCGTCCGTATTGCACAGGAATGTTTCATAGCCCTTGGAGAAGAGATTTTTTTCGATCTCGTACACCAGCTTCATAAAGAATTCATTGGTGATGTCCGGTACAATAATTCCCACGTTCTTCATCTTCTGAGTCCGCAGTCCCTTTGCCACCAGATTGGGGACATAATTATTTTTCCTGATAATGTCCATGACGCGCTTTTCCGTCTCTTTGGAATAGCGGCCGTTTTTGTTGATCACCCGGGAAACCGTCGCAATGGAAACACCCGCCTGCTTTGATATGTCCTTGATGGAAATATTACCGTTCATCCCGATGTATCCCCCCGTCCTCTCAGATATGGATCACTCTTTATTATATACATAAACTGCCGTAAAATCAAGAATTACCACCCAGCCCCGGACACCCTGTGTCCCGGCTCCGGATACTCATTGCACAGCAGGCGATAGGGCTCTTCATCCTCCTCGATGGCAGGGAACCTGCCGGAAGCGTCCAGGAAACGATTATCCGTACTGTCATCATTACACATACTCACCTCGCCCACGATCACATCCCCGCAGCCCTCCTTGCCCCAGAAGGAGTGATACAGACGCCGGGTGTAAGTGACGCTCTGTCCCGGATGCAGCTCCAGAATCCCCCCTGCGGGAATACGCAGCAGTACCCCATCGGACACAATTTCTACTTCACTCTCCCTGTCCAGCTGTTCCTCCTCTGTGGCCCCGTACAGCTGCATGACCAGCACGCCTCCGCCCCGGTTAATTATGTCTTCCATTTTATACCAGTGAAAATGCATGGGCGTAACCTGTCCTTCCCGGACGATCAGCAGCTTTTCCGCATAAGGCTTTTCATAGGAAGAATCCTTTTGATTTCCATTACGTAAGGTCAGTGCGGTCAAACCAATTCTGTCAAAGTCCCCGCAGCCGAAATCCGTAATATCCCATCCCAGTCCATTATCTCTGATTTCCCTGCATTCCGGTCCCTTCTCTGCCCATTCCCCGGGTGTCCATCCGAAAAACGGAGGCAGGAAAATCTGATGAGAAGCCAAAAGCTCCTCTGTCTCCCGGATTACCTGATTGATTCGTGAACGTTTCATTTGATTCCTCCTTTTTCCAAATCCGCCTTCCGAACCGGCTTTATCAATACACTCTGCACCTCGAAGGCATGAAAACGGATCCGGGCCCCCTCCGGTGTTTTTTCAAAAGAAGTCTGGTAACCCTTCCGCAGAAGCATCCACCAGCACTGCCGTATGCTGTCCCCAAATTTCCTCCGGCACCTGTCCGGAAAAATGAAACCAGCCGCAGTCAAACAGCTCTCCCCAGTGATCACCCGGCCTCAGCCTGCAAAGTTTCCCTTTATGTCTGTCCTCAAAGCTAAGAGGCTCCTGGGAGATATACGCCTCTATCTTCAGTTGTCCCGCCACGTGATAGACGCCGCGCTCCAGTATTTCCCTGACAGCGGTAAAATATTGTTCCTTTTCCCGAAATTTTTCCATATCCTTCTCCACCTGCCCCTGACGTTCCGCCTTCGACGGTCAGATTCCGGCACCGCAGACTTCATCCAAAGTAGGAATGGACGGGGCCGCTCCCTTCCGGGACACTGCTATCGCACTGGCCCTGGCCGCCATATCCAAGGCCTTCTGACAGGAGCCTGTTCTTATCAGGGTACTGATAAAATATCCTGTAAAGGTGTCTCCGGCCGCAGTAGTGTCCACCGCCTCCACTTTATATATATCCTGATAAATTCTTTTTTCCGCGTCCGCATAGACGGAGCCCTTTTCGCCCAGAGTCAATACGATACGGGCATGCGGATATCTTATAAGAAGCTCCTCCAGTATTTCCCCCGGCTCCCGCTTTCCGGTAAGCTCCTCTCCCTCGATCTCGTTCAGCAGAAAAAATGACACCTTTTCCAGAGGAAGCTTCCTGATTTCTTCATTCATGGGCGAAGGATTCAAAACAATCAGCATACCCTTCTCAAAGGCCTTTTCAATAATCTCTCCCACCCGGTTGATCTCATTCTGCAGTATCAGATAGTCTCCCGGGGCAAATTCCTCCAGTACCTGGTCGATCTGCCCGGAGGTAACCCGCATGTTCGCTCCTCCATACAGTATAATGGAATTATCCCCACGGGAATCCACCTGGATCACCGCATGGCCGGTTACCTCCTCAACCCTGCGGATCAGACGAGTATCTACCCCCGCATTACCCAGGGTTTCCACCAACACCTCTCCGTCAGGTCCCACATTTCCCCCATGATAAACCTCGGCTCCCGCCCTGGCCAGCGCAATGGATTGATTCAAACCCTTCCCGCCAGGAAATTTATCCAGCCGGGAAGCCGCAAAGGTTTCTCCTGCGCGTATAAAATGCTCCATCTGATATACCAGATCCAAATTCAGTGAACCAAAATTCAATACCTTCAAATGAATACCTCCCTAAAATATCAATCTTTATGGATCTCTCCTATAAAAACGGGCCGCGATATCTCCGGATGGCACAGCCTGCTCAACCAGAGGTATCGCAGCCTCTGCGTTATATTGTTTTCTTGATTATCAAACCGTCAGGCATGACGCCTTTTATTGTGCGTTCACAAATACGGAAAGATATGCGCTCACCCAGGAATCCGCCGTGGTGGAGGGGCAATAGAAATAAAGCACATCCCCTTCGGCCATAGCTATCTCTACTGTAAATTCATTGGGCTTTGCCGTATAGTCCGCAATGTCAACCGATGCTTTTTCCTCCCCGTTCAGAGACAGGTGAAATGCCTCGCAGCTCTGGGAATAGGGATTAAAGGTATAGCCGCTGAAGGTATAGGTTCCTTCTGCGGGAGCCCTGAAGCCCAGCGCCATAATCTCCGCGCCGTTTCCAGGCGTATTCAGCTCCAGAAATCCCTCCATATCATCGTTAAAGCCCACGCCGATATAGCTGCCTGTCCAGGGATGCCAGCCTCGCACCTTCGAATCCGGATAGTCGTCATAGGTAGTACATTTGTCAAAGGTCTCTCCGTTATCCCCTGAAAAATAATACTGCCATACTCCCTCCTGGGGCGCTTCAAAATTATAATCATCAATGGAGTTGAACGATGTCCCCTGAGCCAGTCCGGGATCCTTCTGACCTGGATCCGAGGATTCCTGATCCGTCTGTTGGCCGCTCTGGGATTCGTCTGACTGCTCTGTGCTCTGATTGGTTCCCTGTTGGGAATTCTCCTGCGGCTTTTCGTCCTTTCCGTATCCTGTCAGAGAAGCCGCGATCAAAACTGCCCTCAGAATCAATGAAAGCTACTTTTTCACGCAAGTACCTCCTTCATCTTTTTGCGTTATCGTTTACTCAAGTTTTTTTTAAAAAATTCCTGACTTTACAGGAATCTTTTTCATTATGTTGAGTAATCCTTTACTCATACTTTAATAGTATCACACCACAACAGGTTTTGCAACTGTTTTCTCTATATACATAAGCAGGCTTTTTCATCACAGCACCAGCCTTTCTATGAGACGTCTCTTAAATTCCTCCGCCTTTACGGATACCGCCGCACGGACGTTATTTCCTTCTCCCCAGTCGCAGTCGATGGTCAGTCCCCTGGTATATCGGCCACCTGTCTCGATCAGAATTTTTTTATCCTGGAAGGTGATCAGTTCCTCCCACAGCAAAGCGGACAAAGCCAGGGGATCGTGGAGAATAGGCAGATAGCCGAAATTTGTGATGAACAATTCCACCATCTCCCCAAAAGAGCCGTGCGGGGATTCCCGATTCCCTTGATATAGTCCACATCTTCCTTTGTAAAACAACACTGATTTGTCACATCCAGCCCCACCATACGGATATCAGCCCCGCTCTCAAATACGATTCCGGCAGCCTCCGGGTCGCAGACTATATTCCACTCCGGGTGCGCCCGGTTGATCTGTCCGCCCATCATCACAATACGGAGCTTGGGGACAATATACGGCGCCTTGGCGATGGCAAGACCTACATTGGTCAGCGGCCCGATTGCCCCAATGGTCAATTCCTCATGCTGCTCCGCCATTTGCACGATAAAATCACAGGCAGGGGGCAGGGCTCTTCCCGCGATTTCCCCAAAATCCCTGGAGCTGCTGGGAATTCTGTTTTTGTCCCACCAGCCGACCAGAGGCTTTTCCGCCCCGGTACAGACAGGGATATCCTTCCTGCCGTACACCCGCAGCATATTTCTGGTTACATTGGCCCGCCACTGATTTGCCAAATAAACGTTGGTGACACCCACAATGTCCAGCTCGGGGCTGTTTAAGGCAAGCCCCAGAGCCAGCGTGTCATCCACATCCCCGCCGATATCCGTGTCGATCAACAGCTTTATTTTTTTCTGTTCCATTCTCCCGCCTCTCTTCCAGCCTGTCAGCTGGCTCACGCTCTATCTGCAGTTTCCCTCAGCCGGCAGAATCATTTCATATCTGTCATAGGGCACGATTTCGGCATCAAACAGACCGGAAGGATTCCGGGTAGATTCCAGCAGATTCATCAATGTATTTACCACTCCCAGTGTGATCTCGTTTTCACCGGGCTTTACATAGGGTCACATCATTTTTCAGCCAGCCGGCCTCTGCCTCATACTCTTCCAGATAACCGCTGCTGTCCGAAGCCCCCAGCTCTTCCCACCGATCCATGGCACTCTCATAATCTTCAGGCTCAGACGCTCTCAGAAACGTAATTTTATCAATTGCCGCAGCTTCCTGCTTTAGCCGCAGAGTCAAGGTATGCCTTCCTTTTGTCAAATAAAAATAGACCGGTCCCACATGCTCCCTCTGGGGATCATGCGCCAGTCTCGTCTGCCACTCAAACTGCTCTACTAAATCAGGGCGCAGTTCATTACCTCTGACATCCTTTTGAAAATCATTTTGGGACATGCCAAAGTAGGTCCATCCATATACAGCCTGCTGAAGCTTACATTCTGCGCATTTTCGTAGGGAAGCTCCTCTGCGTCACCGTTTATTTTCAAATAGTCCTCATACGAGGGAATTCCGTCGTCTGCAGTTTCCGGCTTATCCTGCCAGACCTGTTCCTGCATGACGTCAGTACTGGTCTGTTCTGTCTGTCCCGACTGTCCTGTCTTTTCTGTCGATTTCTCCCGGACGCATCCACTCAGGGAGATCACTGTCAGCGCCATACCCAGCAGTAATGCTGTCGCCTGCCGTCTCTTCATGCCACACCTCTCAGCCGCTTTCAGCGGTACATTGAAAAAACATTTCGTTTTCTCTTATGAGGCATATTCGTTTTCCGTTTAATTCTCTCTACTTTTTTCTGGCTTTTCTTTTGAAATTATATTAAAATCAGAATTATCAAACCTGAAAAGGACCTTGTATCATGTCAAAAATTTTAATAATCGACGATGAACCCATGATGACCGAGCTGCTGGAGCAGCATCTTGCAGATTCCGGCTACGGTACCATGACCGCAAACAGCGCCGCGGAAGCCATGAAGCTGCTCCCCAGAAACCCGGATTTGATTATTCTGGACATTAATATGCCGGATATGGACGGCCTGACCTTTTGCAAAAATATACGGGAGCACGTTTCCTGCCCCATTCTGTTCCTCACCGCCAGAGTCACGGAGCAGGATAAAATTATGGGGCTGGGCTACGGCGGCGACGACTATATCACCAAGCCCTTCAGCCTGAAGGAGCTGACTGCCCGTGTGGCAGCCCACCTGCGCCGGGAGCAGAGACAGGCCCAAAGCTCTCCCATCCTTACCTCCGGCGACCTGGTGGTAAGCCTGTCCAAACGACAGGTATTTTTCCGGGACAGGGAAATTTCTTTTTCCAAAACAGAATTTGACCTGATCGAATTTCTGCTCACCAACGCAGGGCAGGTCTTCGATAAGGAAAGAATTTATGAGCTGGTCTGGGGCTATGATGCGGAAGGCAATGCAGACGTGGTCAAAGAGCATATCCGCAAAATACGCACCAAACTTACGGCTGTCTGCGGCAGGGATTATATTGACACGGTTTGGGGGGTAGGATACAAATGGGTTCATTAAAATTGCGGGATCTTCCCATACAAAAATTTTTTATAGCTTTAATTCTGCTTGTTTTTTCCATTGTTGTCCTGTTTTCCGGTTTGATTGTCTGGGGCTGTGCCGCCTTTCGGCACTACCTGCTGCCGGATTCAAACTCTGCATATCTGACGATCCAAACTACCTTTACAGATGGTACAAGCCAGAGAAGCAGCTGGCTTTTTTCCTTTGGTAGCGATCCGAAATCCATTCCTCAGATGGAAGAATTATATGATGGTATTCCGGTCTCCCAAAAAGCTTCCGTGTCAGAGTACTCCATTGAAAAGCTGGAAAACAGCTATGATATGCTTACCCCGAAACGGCAGCTCGCCTATACCGCCTGCGGAATCCTGATGATTGCCGCTCCCATGTTTCTTTCCTTGGCAGGCATTCTATTCTGCAGTCTGTATTTTTACCGGAAAAAGCTTCGCCTTCCCTTAAAGTTGCTATCCGAAGCTACCGGCCAGATCGCCGCCCAAAACCTGGATTTTGATCTGGAGTACGACTGTCGGGACGAAATGGGCGATTTGTGCCGATCCTTTTCCCAGATGAAAAGCGCTTTATATGAAAATAACAAAAGACTATGGTCCGCACTGGAAGAAAGAAAACGTCTGCAAGCCTCCGTTGCCCATGACCTGCGCAATCCCATTGCCATTATTCAGGGATATGCGGAATACCTGGAGGACAAGGCGGCGGCAGGGGAGCTGACGCCGGAAAAATCCCTCCGCATTGCCCAAAATATGAATCTGGCCGCCAAAAGGCTGGAACGGTATACAGACTCCATGCACACCCTCAGCCAGCTTGAGGACATTACTGTTAAAAAGGAGAAGGTCTCCCTGTCCCGTCTGGTGGAAGGCCTGGCGGCAGATTTTTCTCTTATTGCCCAAAATAACGGCAGAATACTGCATGTATCTGTATCCTCCGATTGGACAGATGCTTTCACGGAGAAGGACTTATCCATGGAGAAGGGCTTATCCCTAGAGAAAGACCTATCTATACTGGCCGATACAGCCATTCTGTACCGTGTGCTGGAAAATATTATAGGCAATTCCCTACGTTTTTCCCAAAAGGACATTTTTATGGATATTATGCTGGAGACCGGCTCCCCTTCGCCTTCCTCCCGGAGGCTGACCATCATTGTCCGGGATGACGGAAAGGGCTTCCCTGCCCAAATGCTGGAAAATGCTTCCAACCCTTGTCTTCCCCATGCCTTCCAAGCCTCCGGGCCTGACGGTCATATGGGCATGGGTATGGCTGTAAGCCAGATTCTCTGTCAAAAGCATGACGGCACGCTTTCCCTTTCCAATGGGTCCTCCGGCGGAGCACAGGTGAAAATTTCTTTTCAGGTTTGACAGATTTTTGACTTTTATCCTTTAGGATCTTCTTGTTAATCAATATTCCCGCAGCATTCTATGAACAGCTGCGTAAACTGCGGGAATAAGCAAGGAGGTCTTTTTTTATGAAAAACACATCAAGAAAAACTGCTGCTACTGTTCTGACCCTGATAGGGATCGCTGTCTTTACCTGCTGCGCCTGCAGCAAAAGCGACGATGACAGCCCTTCCAGTTCCGTTAATCAGGGCTTCAATCCCCAGGCTGATTTTACTTCAAATGAAGATCCCGGGCCCTTGAATACCTCTCTGGGGAACCTTTCCGGGAAAACTGCGTCCGGCGGGGAAACCGGCTCTACTGCCTCCGGACTGCGTTTTCTCTGTACAGACGACGGAGAAATCGAGTATTTCAGTGAAGACGGTTATTACTATATAAGTCATGACAGCATAAAGCTCAGCGACAGCAACTATGGCTCCCATCTCATGTACATGGATTATGCCTCCTGTCAGGAAGTTTATCTATGTTCCGCTCCCGGCTGCAGCCATGACACGCCGGATTGTACTGCCGTACTGCCCAACAAGGATTTTCCTTTTAGCACAAAGCTCTTTCTCTTCCAGGATCACCTATATGCACTGTGCCTCCAGGCCGACGCTGTGGTATCCTTCTCTGCCGCTAATGAGTCCGAAGAAACAGGTTCTTCTTTGAGCACCGCAGATGATCGTCAGGGGACCCTGTACCGTATGAATCCGGACGGCACAGGCCGCCAGAAGGTTTATGAATTTGCGCCGGGACTTACGATAGAGGGCACAATGGCTATTGACCATAGCGGACTTTATGTGATTACAAAAAGGCTTTCTTCGGAAAAGTCAAATACCGGGAGCTATTCCTCTTTTTCGGAGAAAAATCTGATGTATCTGAATTTGTCCTCCCTGGAGGCAAAAACAATTTGCTCCCTGGATTTTGGAGATGACATTTCCTGGCATGTGACAGGCTGCACCCAGGACGCCTTTCTGCTGCGGGGTACGGATTACGGACGCAGGCTTACAGCTGAGGAATATAATGATGACGATCAATTTAAAGATTATTTCCAAAACTCTCATGAAGTATTTGCCCTTTTGGATCCCTCCACCGGCAGTCTCCGGGAATTTTACCGCATAAGCAATGCCCGGATTCTCAGCACTGCAGTAATGAATGATACCTTGTATATTTCCATTGAAAACGGCGGAGAAATTATGGGTGTAAATCCCGCTACCGGTGAACAATGGACCGTGGCTTCCCTGCCTCAGACCAATATCTGGGACACTCTGGAGGATGTGCTGTGCTGCTGCAGCTGGAACGCCGGCCAGGATCACACCTTTTATTTTGTAAACGTAAAAACCGGCGAAACTTTTCATTCCGGTCTCGTAAACAAAAGCCTGGGCTGGCACCTGGAGTTTAAGGCCGAGACAGGCAGGGATGTGCTTGTGATCTATGATTACGAGGCCGCTCCTTCCGCCATGAACGACGGAGGATATGAAATCACCCGTGAGATATATGGACTGATATCAAAAGAAGATTTATTGGCCGGAAAGGATAACTACCGCAGAATCCAGATGTCAGGAAGGGGCTTTTGAAATATGCTGAAGCTGTGTGATGTAAGTAAAAAGTATAAAGAAAAAAACGCCCTGAACCATGTGTCCCTGACCTTCCGCACAGGTATCTATGGTCTGCTGGGCCCCAACGGCGCAGGCAAATCCACCATGATGAACATTATCACCGGCAATTTATTGCCTGATAATGGATATGTGGCCTGGAAGGAAAAGGACATCCGGACACTTGGGGCAGATTACCGCAGTATCCTGGGCTATGCCCCGCAGCAGCAGGGGCTTTATGATTCCTTTACCGGCAGACGGTTTCTTTCATACATGGCGGCTTTAAAGGGCATTTCCAAAAAGGAAATGCCCGGGGAGCTGGCGAGGGTTTTAGCCTGCGTCAATATGGAGGAAGCTGCAGATCAGGCTATCGGCGCCTATTCCGGCGGCATGAAGCAGCGTCTGTTAATCGCCCAGGCCATAATGGGTTCCCCGGAACTGATCGTACTGGATGAACCTACTGCCGGGCTGGATCCTAAGGAAAGAGTGCGGATCCGCGAAAATATAAAGGCCCTGGCCGGGGGCAAAACAATCCTGGTATCCACTCACGTGGTATCAGACATCGAGCCCATTGCAGACGAAATTATCATGATCCGCTCCGGAAGCATCATAGATCAGGGCACAGTGGCGGGGCTTATGGTCAAATATGAAGGCTGCAATGGTCTTGAGGATATTTATATGCGTGTATACGAAGAAGGAGGCGACGGTACATGCACCTGTTGATCAAATACGAACTGGAAAAAATATGGGGAAAGCGGAATTTCCTTTTTTCTGTCCTGGCATTGCTGTGCTGTAATCTTTTTTTGCTCTGGTATACCAATCAGCCGGATGATATAACTCCCCCTCTGTCTGCCTACAAAATATTTCAATCTGAAATAAACCATATGACAGAGCAGGAAAAAGGCAATTACATGGAAGCTCTTAAGAAAACCCTTGACAATATGACTGTTGTGGATGAGGTACTGACCGCCAGGCAGCTGTCCGGCGAAATGGGAGAATATTTTGTCAAACAGACTCTGGAAAACAATCCCGGTGTCTTTGTGGAATACCATGTAAGCTTCCAAAGAGGAGACTATCTTCGTTTTACCGACTCATTTTATCAGGAAAAAACATTTGTCAACCAATTGTACAGGGAGTGGCAAAAGGTTTCCGGCTATGGGGAATACTTGAATTCCATCCGGGAAAACAGAGATATCCTGAGCGGCATCGGCATTTTTGCCGGGCAGAACAAGAAGAGCTTTTCCTCCAGGAATATAGAAAAAAGCGCCATGGATTATGCGCTTCTCACGGATACCAATATCTGTTGGATGCCGGAAAAGCCTTTTGTTTCGGCAATTGAAAATAAATGGACCGATCTTCTCATAATTCTTTCCGTTTTTCTATTTGCAGGAAGCCTGATTTTTCAGGAAAAAGAGAAAAAGCTTTTTTATGTCACACGCAGCACCAGACGGGGAATCTGCCCTTGTATTCTGGGAAAGCTGGGTGCACTTTTCCTTCACTGTATTTTCATAACCGTTCTTCTATATGGAGAAAATCTGGTTTTCTTCGGCATGACCGCAGGTCTGGGCTCTGTGAAGGGCTTTCTGGGCGCTTCCCTGCAGTCCCTGTCCGGATATATGGAAAGCAGTCTCCCCATTACCATAGGGCAGTATATGTTTCTGTCCCTTTTTACAAAAGCGCTGGCGCTGTTTTCCGCAGCCTCCATTCTGACGGCTCTGTGTATCCTGGGGGACCATATTTTTCTTCCTTACGCAATCTGCGGCATGGGGCTGGGAATCAGCTGGATGCTGTACCTTCTCCTTCCGGCAGGAACAAAGCTGGCACCCCTGAAATATTTAAATCCGGCAGGTATTTTGCGGACAGAGAACCTGTATGGAACATATTTGAACTTTGATTTGTTGGGGTATCCCATATCCCGCACTCTTCTCAGCTGGCTTCTGCTGGCGCTCCTCATGGGAACCGGTATTTCCTTAAGCCTGCTTTTCTTCCGGCGTGGAAGGAATCTTTCCCTGCGGGAGAAAAAGAAAGCGGCCATGCCCTTTCGTCCCCATGTAAGAGTTTTTTGGCATGAATGCTATAAAATTATGATCACCGGCCATGCCCTTGTAATCTTGGTTTTGTTCGGACTGTTCCTGGGGTATGGGGAACTGACCCGGGAATACACCATCTCTCCAAAGGAACAATATTATCAGGATATGATGCTTTGCCTGGAGGGATCGCTGACTCCGGAGAAGGAGGAAATCATTTTGACAGAAAAAGCACGGTTTCAGGAGGCTTTTGAGCAGATCAGTCTGATAGAAGCCGCCGTTTCTGACGGAACCCTTTCCAGCTCTGCAGGGGAGGATCTGAAATCCCGGTGGTACACCGTAACTGCTTTTTACCCCTCTTTTGAACGTGTATTACAGCAATATTATCATATTCAGGAACACGGAGGCTGCTTTCTTTATGACACAGGATATGTGTATTTATTGGGGAAGCAGAACAATAGCTTTCCGGTACAGCTCCTGCTGTTATCCCTTTGTTCCATTTTTGCCTTCGGAAACTGTCTGCCTATGGAGTACCAAAGCGGCGCCTGGAGGCTTCTGAACTCCTCCAGGCAGGGAAAAAGTAAAGTGTTTGTCCGAAAAGCGGGGATCTGTATATTGGCGGCGGCGCTCTCCTCCCTGATCCCCCCGGTGTGCAGGGCTGTCAGCCTTTCCTCCCTGTTTCCCATGCATGGATTGGGATTTATGGTTGACATCATTCCCGCCTGGGACGATTTCCCGCTTCAAATACCTATGGCTGCTTTTCTTTTTCTGTTTATCCTTTCACAGGCAGCCTCCCTGGTGATCGTGACCCTGGGCATACTTTTAATTTCCATTTGGCGCAAGGACTGCCTGCAGACGATTTTCTTTTCTCTGCTGGTTTTTGCAATGCCCTTGATACTGAAGCTTCTTGGACTGGAATTTGCAGGCTGGTTTTCCGTGTATCCTCTCTATGCATGGACCGCAATGGGATGAACCACCGCTGCTTCCATAAATGCGCAGAGTAAAGCCCCTTTATTCTTCTGCCATTACCTCCAGATACAGGCAGGGACCCGTGGCCGTTCCGGTTTTTCCCAGCGTTCCGACTACCTGTCCCTGCCGGATTTCATCACCCTGAGATACCTTTGTGTCTTTTAAATGACCATACTTTACCGTGATGCCGTCTCCCAGATCCACTGCAATAACATTCCCGTAAACGCTGTCAAACGCGACCTCCAGGACGACTCCGTCTGCCACGGCATATACCTCATCACCTATTGCTCCCGCAATATTGATGCAGCCGGAAAAAGCCTTGTCGTCCTGTATCTCCAGGTTCGACACTTCTCTGCTGATGGTGGGCCAGGTCCAGTCGGAACGAATTAAACCCTGTACCGCACTGCTCTGTTCCGCGTCAGTCCCCTGCTGCTTTGAAGCGCTCTCCCTCTGCTCTGCTGCCTGCTCCCGTGCCCTCAAATGCTCCTCCATCTGGTTTTTCACATCCTCCATTTGCTGTATTTCAAAGTCAAACGTACACATCCAGTCCTGCCCAAAGGCAAAATGATTATTGGTCAAAACAAAATAATACCAATCTCCCTCGGGCAGGCTTTTCTCCATTTTTTCCAGATCGTACCCTTCCGACAAATCAACGGTAACGACTCCCTGGGAGCGGGGCGGGACTGTCAGGTGGGCAGTCCTGATTTTTTCATTGTCTCCTTCCACCTCTTCACCGGTTGACCACTGCATTACCTTTACGCTGTCCTGTAACTTTAATTCTCTGTCGGAAAGATTCCGGATAATAATCTCAAACCTGCCGTTTCCCCGGTATACAGACGCCAATGCCAGATCGTCCCCATTCAGGCTCGAAAACTTCATGTAGCCAAAGGCCGACAGCATGACAATGCATAGCATGCAACATGACATTACCGCCAGTCTGACTCCGGCGAAGGCCGGCCTGCGGTCTGCGGTAAGATTCACTCCCAAATTCCTTTCTATAATTGTCTGTATGTTCTTTTGATTTTTCCTGCTGTAGCTTTCCATTGTATTGATCTCCTTTTCGCTTTAACCGGCCTTACAGCCTCTCCATCATTTTCTTTATTTTTTGTTTGACATAATATAGTTTGTTATCCACCTGCTTTTTTGGCATATCCAGGGCAATTGCAATTTCCGCCGGCTTCTGTTCATAATAATACCTGCGTATAATCAAGTCCCTTTCCTTTTCATCCAGCTCGTCAATGCAGGCTCTCAGTTTTTCCTTCTCCTGGTCTGATGGCCCGATTTTTGCATATTCCAGGCTTTCAACCACGATTTCTTCTATGGGCAGCTCACGTTTTTTGATAATCCTGCGGTATCTGTCGATTGCTCTGGCTTTCGCGATCATGGAAAGCCACGAAGACAGCTTCGCCTTTTCCAGATTGTATTTTTCAGGGTGCTGCCACAGGAAGATGAATACATCGGCGACACATTCCTCTACATCCTGAACGGATGCGGCATTTGCCAGGACAGATGCCGCAGTTTTCCATAAAAGTCTGGAATATTTCTGTACGGCAAAAGCCAGCGCCTGCTCGTCCTGATGAATGATGGCCGAAATTATTTTTCTGTCGTTCAAAGCATGTCCCTCTTTCTCTTAAAATGCATTTAACTGATCAGTCATATATTATACGATGACAACAGATAAAAACACTGAATTTTTTCCAAAAAAAATCGAGACCTCCAAAGAAGTCTCGTTATATTGCAAACCCTGCATACTGGGTCATGATAAGATCAGAATCCCTATATTGCAATACCGTTTTCCATAATTCCCCATTCCCAAGCATATTCCCGAACCAACCGTATAGCCGACATTAGATCCTGATGCGGTTCCGGAAAAATATGGACTTAGTTTCATCTCCTTCGGGCAGACTGCGGATGCATCCCTTTTTTTATTGTTTTTTCTAATTGGATGTGGTACAATTTTTCCAGTACAAACTGGTAAATTAATAAATTTGTATTTGAGTATGGCAAGGAGATTACAAATGTGTTTAACATAGCAATTTGCGATGATGAAGATGTACTCATTAATGAATTAAAATATTACTTGAAAAGGTACGCCGATGAAACAGGCAGAGAGTTCTGTTTTTTTGTCTACCACGACGGGATTGAGCTGCTTGCCAAATACAATTCTGATTACGATTTGATTTTCATGGATATAAAGATGGAGCATTTGAACGGCCTGGCAACGGCGGAGAAAATCCGCAAAATGGACAGTACTGTTGGGCTGATTTTTCTCACCTCCTTGAAGCAATATGTCTGGAAAGGTTATGAATACTACGCGGTCAATTATCTCTTAAAGCCTGTCAGATACGGTATTCTGAAAATGGAGCTTGACCGCTACTTTACCCGCTATCAGGGAAAAGACGAACCATATTTGAGTTTTCAGAACGACAGCGGAAAATATAAGGTACTGTATAAAAATCTTTGCTATGGTGAAACCGAAAAGCGAAATGTTATGCTGCACTTTGAAGGGCAGGAACAGGTTATTTATAAAAATATGAAAGAGGTATCTGCCCTGCTTTTACAGCAGCCTCAGTTTGCCTGCCCACACCAGAGTTTTATAGTCAATATGTCCTATGTAAAAGGTGTGGAGGGCTTAGAGCTTGTTATGACTACAGGAAAGCGTATTCCTATCAGTCAGCCGAAGCGCAAGAACTTTATGATGAAGCTGACAGACTATTGGGGGTGACCATAAATAAGTAGAATACTAATAAGCGAATGAGGCCGGCCGGGAAAACCTGACCTCGGAACGGACGAAGAAGGAAACGGAGGGACAATATGTTAGAGACAGGAACAAAGGCGCCGGATTTTGAATTGCCGGATCAAAACGGAGAAATGCATAAATTGTCAGATTATGCAGGAAAAAAAGTGATTCTCTATTTCTACCCCAAGGACAATACGCCGGGCTGCACCAGCCAGGCCTGCGGTTTTTCAGAGAGATATCCGCAGTTTCTGGAAAAAGGAGCAGTGGTTCTGGGAGTCAGCAAGGACACAGTGGCGTCCCACAAAAAGTTTGAGGAAAAGTACGGACTTGCATTCACGCTCCTGGCCGACCCGGAGCGGAAGGTCATCGAGGCCTATGATGTCTGGAAGGAGAAGAAGAATTACGGCAAGGTGTCCATGGGAGTTGTCCGCACCACCTACCTGATTGACGAAAACGGAATCATCATCAGGGCGAATGACAAGGTAAAGGCGTCAGATGACCCGGAAAAGATGCTGGCTGAAATATGAAAGTGTTTCAAGCGCAGAAGTACAGACGTCTAAATCATTCTGGGAAGAATACAGGGAAAGTTTATGTGGATACATTTACGGATGCTTAAAAGAAATGGACTGGAGATGCCATGAAGATTATATTGTCACCAGCCAAGAAGATGAAAGTGGCTGCGGACAGCCTGGAGCCTGCGGGCCTGCCGGAGTTCATAGACCAGGCGGGGGAGCTTCTGGCCTGGCTGAAAGGGCAGTCACGGGAAGATTTGCAGGCGCTTTGGAAATGCAATGACAGGATTGCCGGGGAGAACCTTGACCGTATTGGACATATGAATCTGCGGCGGAATCTGACCCCGGCTGTGCTGTCCTATGAGGGAATCGCTTATCAATATATGGCGCCTGCGGTATTCGAGAGGGCGCATTATGCGTATCTGCAGGAGCATCTGCGGATATTGTCGGCATTTTACGGCGTGCTCAGGCCTATGGACGGCGTGACACCCTACAGGCTGGAGATGCAGGCCAAAGCCGCAGCCTGTGGGCACAGGAATCTGTACGAACTTTGGGGCAGCAGGCTGTACGAGGCGGTTCGGGATGGCAGCGGGCTCATCATAAATCTTGCGTCCAAAGAATATTCGAAGTGCATCGAACGGTACCTTACGGAGAAGGACAGGTTCATCACAATCACATTTTGCGAAAAGGCGGGAGACAAGCTGGTGACGAAAGGGACATATGCCAAGATGGCCAGAGGCGACATGGTGAGGTTCCTGGCGGAGGAGAATATAGAAGAGCCTGCCAGGCTGCAGCGGTATAACAGGCTTGGGTATGTGTTCCGGGAGAGCCTGTCTTCGGAGACGGAATATGTCTTTGAAAAACTCATACCACCGTTTCCGTTATCCTAAAATGGGAACTGTATGTTTTTTCCATTCTGTTTCGCTTCATATGTCTTGCAGCCGCATATTATCTGCTTCGCAATTTCCGTTATTGTCTGCAGCGAAAGGATACTTTGGTTTTGTCTGTGGGTTTCCTGCTGGCGTTTTCCGTTTCATTTGCCAGTGCATACGGTTATTTGAATTTACAGCAGGAAGATACCCTTATTTTGGATTTGGCCACATCTGTACTTGGTGTGTACTTTATTATGCAGTTTCTTTATACCAAAAATGTTTCCTTTCTCCGTGAGCAGGAGCAAAAAGACAAAATGCAGATTGCACAGCTTAATCGGCAATTTGATTATTACCAGGAAAAACTCCGGGATGAGGAAAAGGTGCGTGCCATTTATCATGATATGAAAAACCATCTGCTTGTGCTGGAGGGAAAACTGAAGCTTCCCGAAACTACGGCAATGATCGAGAAGCTGCAATCACAGATTGCAATGTATGAGGATTATGTGCATACGGGCAATGATATTCTCGACATTATTCTAAAGGAGAAATCAGAGCTTGCCAGAGAAAAGAAAATTGCCTTATCCGTTACCGCCGACCTGATTGGCATGGAATTTATTGAGCCGCTGGACATCAGCACCATTTTCGGAAACGGACTTGACAACGCAATTGAGGCAAGCGAAAAACTTCCTGATGAACAGAGGGCAATCCTTGTGAAAGCAGGACGGGTGCATAATTTCTTTTTTGTGTTGATTGAAAATAACTGTCTGCAGGAATGCGAGAACACAAAAAGTCCTGCTGCCGGGCAAGATGATTTTCTCCACGGCTTCGGCATTTCCAATATGAAAAAGGCAGCCGGAAAATACGACGGCCAGTTGACAACCAACTGTAAAAACGGCAGGTTTACATTAAAAATCTTAATTCCGATCCCATAATTTTGTATGGCTTATGAGCCTGTTGTCCCCTCGGACAGCAGGCTTTTTATGCGCATGCCGCTACAGAGGAATTTTGTTCACGGAGCAGTTTTCTGGGATGTAATAGATTTTACGGTGTGGATATTAGAAACTGCGCTCCTCCTTGTATATTTTCTTTCATGGAATATGATGTGTACATCAAATGTTGCTGGAAATTAAGGAGGAATTGCTATGACCATATTGAACACATCTCATTTGAAAAAATACTACGGCAGGGACGAGAGCCTTGTCAAAGCCCTGGATGATGTGAATATATCCGTGGAAAACGGACAGTTTGCTACCGTCATCGGCACATCCGGCAGTGGAAAATCTACCCTGCTGAATATGCTCGGAGGATTGGACACCCCTACCTCGGGCAGTGTGAAGGTGGAGGATATAAGTCTTGAAAAGCTGACCGAAGAACAGCTCACGGTATTCCGCCGTCAGCGTATCGGTTTTATCTTTCAGAACTACAACCTCATCCCGTATCTCACGGTGTATGAAAATATCGTGCTGCCTGTCCGTCTGGACGGCAAAATAGAGGACAAGAAATTTCTCCAGGAAATCGTGCATTTCCTGGAGCTTGACGAAAAGCTTTCCAGCTATCCGAGCCACCTTTCAGGAGGTCAGCAGCAGCGAACGGCGATTGCCCGTGCGTTAGTATCAAAGCCTGCTATCATCTTGGCTGATGAGCCCACCGGAAATCTTGACAGCCGCACCAGCGATAAAGTGATCGACCTCTTGAAAATGACAAGCGAGAAATTCAGCCAGACGATTGTAATGATTACCCACAACCCCGAAATCGCAGAAAAGGCGGATGTAAGAATACGCATTGAAGACGGAAAAGTATACTCAGAGGGAGGCGGCCGGAATGAACAGTAAAAAGGTAACAGCAGAAACCATTTCTCTGATGTCAAAGAGGAGTATTACATCAAGCCGTATGCGTAATATCTTTGTAACGATTACGATAGTCCTGGCTTCGGCTCTTTTGACAGCAATCCTTATGTTCGCAATGGGGCAGGATCAGCAGGTCAAAAACGGCCTTTCCCACACACATCAGGCACTCTACTATAACCTCACTGATAAACAGGTGGAGATACTGAAAGCAGATGAACGCATTGCTTATCAGATACAGGTTAAATCAGGTATCCTCTCCGAAATGGATGGTTTTGATGTCATCCCTTACTATGTGAGTGAGCTGTCCGATCAAATTCAGATCGGCGAGTTGTTAAGCGGCAGGCTTCCTGAAAAGGAAAATGAAGTCGCCGCACAGGCGGCATTGCTGAAAAGGATGGGCGCGGAGCCTGCGGTGGGCAGTACCGTGACTTTTCAGTTTTATGACGGCAATGTGGAAACATTTACGGTTTCGGGTATTTTAAACGGCGGCGACACGGCATTGCATTTTTCTGTCTTTTTTTCCAAAAGCTATGCCGAAAACGGAAGTCAGCTAAAGGATAGGCCTTATGAAGTGTACGCAAAGCTGTATAACGCTGCCAGGCTTAACGCCGAGGATTGCAAAGAAGCGATATACCTTATCGGCAGCGACGCCGGAATTGAAAGAAAGTATGTCAGTCCGTCAAAGGCATTTATTGATTCATTGTCCGTGGATACACAGAAGGTTTGTCTTTATGGTATATTGGGGGCAGTTATCCTGCTTGCCTGTGTCCTTGTAATCTATGGCGTGTTTTATCTGTCGGTTATCGGCAGAATCCATCAGTTTGGCCAGCTTCGCACAATTGGCATGACAAGGAAGCAGATAAAAAAGGTTGTTTCCCGTGAGGGCGGCATCTTATATCTCCGCTCTGCTCCTGTGGGTATTGCGATTGGCTGTATTGCAGGATATCTCATGATACCGGATGGTTTTAACCTCCTGAACAGTCTGATGATAATTGCCCTTGTGTTTATCGTCGTCTATATCATTACAATGCTTTCCGTACACAAGCCCGCCCGTCTTGCGGCGGCTGTTTCTCCGATGGAAGCACTCCGTTATGTGCCCCGGGACAGAATGAAAAAGGCAGCAAACAAAAAGTCATGCCGCAGCCTGACTCCCATGGGCTTAGGTGTGATGAACTTTTCCAGAAACAGAAAAAAAGCAGTTATCACAATGCTCTCTTTGGCCTTGGGCGGCATCCTCTTTATGACGGCAGCAACCTATATGTCTTCTTTCGATAAGGCGAATTACGCAAGACAAGATTATTTTACAGACGCGGAATTCCATATTGGGTATTCACAGTCTGCCACCCAGCTGAACGAAAATGGTATGAGCGGTATACAGGCAATTAAGCCCATGGGCAGCGAAATAGTACAGGAAATAGCCGCTTTAGATGGTGTGGAAAGGGTAACGGAAATTAAGAGCTTCGGTGTGCGGTTTGACTATCCGATAAATGACAAATATGACAACGATGATTTGATCTATCCTCTTACTGAGGAAGAAACCAGGGAAATCGGCAAATATCTGGAAAGCGGAAGCGCCGATTATGATAAACTGATGAGCGGCGATTATATTCTTGCGGCAGGCAACGATATTGCTTCGGAGATTTACGGTTGGAAGTTTGCCACAGGCGACAGCATTACGCTTCATTATTATGATGGCAGCAAAATGGCAGAAAAGGAAGTTATGATACTTGGCATTTTGGATGACCGGTATGTTCTTGACCATAAAGAACTTGAGGGATGGTTTTTAATGCCCGAGCAACCAATCTTAAATTGGCTTTCCTTTGACAGCCTGAATGCCCATCTGCTTGTATCAACCAAAGCAGACAAAGAGGAAGCAGTCGGAGAAGCTCTCACAGAGATTGTGAGCGAAAAGAATGAGCTGAGCCTTGAAACTCTTGCCGAACGAAGAATAGCTTATGGGCAGGCGGCAAATAAAATGTTTGGCGCCATCAGCGGGCTTGCCATCTTTATTATGACGTTCAGTATTTTAAGTATGATGAATACGCTGATTACGAACATTGTTACCCGTAAGCAGGAGCTTGCGAGCTTGGAGGCTATCGGGATGAGTAACGGGCAAATACGCAAAATGCTTCTTGGCGAAAGCCTGCTGCTGGTACTTGCCACGGTCGGCGTGACAATGACCATCGGCACGCTGTGCGGCTATGTCCTCAGCAATATGCTTTACAATGTGGGGGCGTTTTATATGGCGTTTCAATTCCCGACAGCTCTTTCTATTGCTTATGTGGGTGTACTGATTGCCGTGCCACTTGTTATTACTCTTGTATCTATGAAAAGCTTTTCAAATGAAGCTCTCGTGGAGCGTCTTAGAGGAATGGAGTGCTAATGATTATTTTCAAATAATCGATACAGTCTATCCGTTTCGCGGGCTTTTACGTTTTTTGCAATTTTTCAATTTTAACAGGCACAAGGCATAACGGAACAGTGAAAGGCTGAAAATGCGTTAGAATGGGCAGAAAAAATCTAAACTTTTGGATTTTTCCTGAAATCCAAACTTAGGAGAAATCCAAACTTTCTTTTGTAACTCCTTTATTCAAGGC